>JGI25614J43888_10000124_pt1 | contig 21809 bp, 20 predicted proteins | sample GraSoi_2013_60cm_FD_43888 | JGI IMG/M metagenome (IMG submission 43888) | reverse complement strand
TCGCGCCGGCGCCAGAGCACGAGCAACGCCGCCAGGCTCAGCATCCAGACGCTCGAGACGATGAAGATCATCGCCGGCGTATAGCGATTGCCCTGCATGATCGCCGGCAGCACGCCTTCACCCGCGGTCGCGAGCCAGGTCAGGCAAGCCACCACTGCCACCACCGCAGCGATGGCACCAAGCAGCGCGCCCATGACGGGCTGCCGTGCCGGGCGATCGAGCAGCGCATAGCCAACGACGAAGAGCGGGAAGCTCGCGTGCCAGAACATGTAGAGCCAGGCCGTGCTCTGCGCGCCGCCGCCGAGGAGTCCGTGCGGCGCGAAAAGGCCCGGGAAGCTGAGCGCATGCACGACGCGAAGCAGGCGCTGCAGAGATAACCCGCGGCGAGAACGATGAGCGCAGGCGATCGCGAAAAGCGCGCCTGGCCGAAGAGCAGCACCGCGGTCACCAGGTCGCACACCACCAGCGCCGCCTGATAAGAAGGAATGAACGCCCAGAGTGGCGTCAGCGCTTGCTTGGCGAAGGGAATCGCGGCGAGAAATACCAGCGCGGACAATGCGACGGCGGCGAGCGCGAGCCTGCGGTCGCGTTCGGTCGCCGGGCGCGTGCTGACGAAATCCTGCCGCGCGAGTCGCGGAAGAGAGACTGCGGTTTCCTTCCGCCGCGCCTCGCTTACCTCCTCGAGCCCGGAACTCCCCATGGCATTGGTTAAGGATTTCATTGCATATCCAACCATAAGCTCTTCTAACGTAAGGTTTCTTCCGACCTCCTGTAAGTATTAGTCAGCAAATCGATACCTTGCTGTGCGTTTACGCACAGCTTTGCGTCTAAACGGCCGTTATCGCGCCGTCCCGCCTAACGACCCGGCCGCGCGCTCGACATGGACGCGTGGCTCGTCCATAGGCGCGCGGGGCCGAGGCGAGCGCAGGCAAACCCTCCATTNTTTCCGGTGCGAGCNCGTTTGATGAAGAGGGCTTTTTTTTGCGCCAATAGCGTGCGCGCTGCATTCGCAGCGCGCTCAAAAACTCCGAGGAGAGCTCTTATGTCCAGCAAGCAAAAGATTGTTGTCCGCAAGCCGACCAAGAAAATTGCCGATTCCCGCCGCGTGCGTTATGGCGCCGGCTCCGCACCGCGCGTCGTGCGTTCGCTCGACAAGGCGACTCAAGACACGCGCGCCATTCGTTTCGGCGCCGGCTCCGCACCGGCCGCGCTCAGGAAGTAAGCGCTACCGCCATGAATGAAGCACCCCAGCCGAACCCCGCAGTCACCTTTTACGGGGCAGTGCCAGGCGTCCGCGCACCAATGCGCGCGGACGCCTCGGTGCTGGGAACCCTGCCCTCGCGCGGCTTTCAATACTGCGAAGCACTAAGGGCGGCGTCGTCCTTCGGCTGGTATGTGTTTCCGCCGGTCGATTTCACGCTTCAGTGGGACGGGGCGCAGATCATCTGGACGTATGGCGGGGCGAAAGGCTGGTATCCGTTAACCAGCGCGCAGTTCCCCGGCTTCCAGGCGGTGTTCGACCGTCTGGCGCCAAAACGCCTGCGAGGCTTCGCGCCGCCGTTCCTAACCGCCGTACCCGAGCCCGGCATCGTGCAGCTCTGGACGGGCCTATTCGTTGAGAGTGCCGAAAACTGGAGCATCCTGGTGCGCCCACCGGCGAACCTGCCACGCAACCTCGCTTACGACCTCTACGAAGGCATCGTCGAAAGCGACCGGTGGTTCGGTCCGCTATTTACGAACCTTCGGCTGATCAAGACTGACGTACCGATCCATTTCAGTACCGAGACGCCGCTTTTGCAGGTGCAGCCGCTCCATCGCAGCACGTACGCCGAGGACGTGTCGAACCGCTTCGGTTTAGTCCGCGCGCTAGCTGACTTTCCCGCGCAAAGCTGGACGCGTTACGAGGAGAACATCGTAAAACCGAATCTGGAGCCCACGCGCGCGGTCGGCACCTATGCNGCCGAAGTGCGCCGCCGACGCAGGGGCGGCTGCCCCGTGCACGCGGAGTAGATGCGCGAGTGAACGGATATTTCGCCGCCGCAGTCGCGGTGCTCATCTGGGCGTCCTACCCGGTCGCGACCCGTGCCGGAGTCACCGGTTCCTTCGCCGCCGAAGAGCTGGTGACGCTGCGCTTCGGCGTCGGGGCGCTGCTCTTCTTGCCTTACCTGCTGTTGCATTTCCGCGGTATCAGCCGCGACGCCTGGCTGCGCGGCGTACCGCTCACCCTTTTCCAGGGCGCCGGCATGGGAACACTGGTGATCTGCGGCCTGCAATTCGCGCCGGCGAACCATCAGGCAGCGCTAGGGCCTGGCGTGTCGCCCGCTTGGGTCGCCTTGCTCGGATTTCTGGTCTTCGCGAAGCGACCCTCGCCGCGCATTATCGCGGGCGCAGCGCTCTGCGCGATCGGTGTTCTCGCACTCACCTGCGCGAGCGCAGTCAAGGAAAACCCGGCCGTGCTTGCTGGCGACGCGATGTTCCTCGCCGCGTCAGCGCTCGGTGCACTCTACGTACTCCAGCTGCGAAACTGGGGCGTCGGCGCCATGCAAGCTGCCGCCATCGTGACGATCTATTCGGCCGCGGTCGTGGTGCCGTGGCACCTGTGGTCGGCACCGGCGCCGTTGTGGCGGGTAGCGCCACTCGAGCTGCTCTGGCAGACGCTTTGGCAAGGCGTCCTGATCGGCTGTGTCGCGTTGGTGGCCCTGAACCATGCGATTACGCGCCTTGGCGCCGAGCGCTCGAGCGCGCTGGTCGCGCTGGTGCCGGTGCTGAGTACGATGCTGGCGCTCGTGTTCCTGGGCGAAATCCCGTCAATCATCGAGATCGTGGCAATCTTGGCGATCTCCGCAGGGGTCTCCGTCGGCGCAGCGCGCTATGCGGGCAGCCCGGCGTCCACCAGTGCGCCAATGAAACATGCGGCCTGCGGGCTGTCGCGCCCGGGATAGCGCGCTCGCAGTACGCGGGCCGTGAGTCCGGGCTCGAATGCGCGCAGCTTGGCCATCGCGTTCCTTGCCTCCTCCAGCCGGCCCGAAAGCGCCAGCGCTGCCGCGAGCGTGCGCAGGGTCGGCGTATGCAGTTGGTTCTCGCGCAGCGAGCGCATCGAGAGCTCGATCGCACGGTCGTAGCGCTCAGCGACCAGGTTGGCCATTCCCGCGAGTGAATTGAAGTAGTAGATCATCGGATCAAGCGGCGACAGCGAGAGCGCGCGGTCGGCGCACTGCACCGCCTCGGCCCCACGCCCGCGCCAGGCGTGCGTTATCGCGCGATGCAGCCAGGCGAGAGGCTCGTTGGGATTCGCCTCCAGTGCGTGCGTAAGGCGCTGCTCCGCAGCGTCGAGATCGTGCCGCGACCAGGCCGCGACTAGCGCGTAGACCGCCAGTGCCAGGGCATCGTCGGGATCGCAAGCAAGCGCGCGTTCCGCGCACGCCGTCGCAGCGGCGCTGTCCTGTGCCGTATCCTCGCTCACGCCCAGCGCCACGCGCATCACATGCCATTTCGCCAGCCATGCGTACGGCGCCGGCGACACTGGGTTGCGCTGGATCGCGAGCTCGAAAGCCTGCCGCGCGGCGAGGAAATCCTCCTGCGACAGCCGGTGCATCAGCTCGATGCCGCGCAGCGTGATGCCGTAGGCGTCGAGCTCTTCGAAGTTGGTGATGCGCGCGCGGCGCAGCTCGATCGAGCGCACCACCGGTGCGACGCTTTGCACCACCTTGCGCGCGAGCTCGCCTTGCATGGCGAACACGTCGACCAGGTCGCCGTCGAAGCGCTCGCTCCAGACGATGCGGCCGTCGCGGGTATCGGCCAGCTCGACCATCAAGAGCGCGCGCGGATGCGCCGCCTGTACGCTGCCGGAGAGCACGTACTGCACGCCGAGCATCTCGCCGATGGCGCGCAGGCCGAGCGGCGCGCGGCGAAACGCCATCGACGACAGGCGCGAGGTGACGAAGAAGTCGGCGACGCGCGAGAGCGCGGCGATGGTCTCGTCGGCCAGGCCGTCGCCGACGAACGCAAAGCGCGCGTCGTCGGTGCGTAGCTGGAACGGGATCACCGCCACCGAAGGACGGCCGTGCGCGCGCGCCACGGCGCTCGGCCCTGCGGCGAGCGGCTGCGCCGGCGGCCACAGGCGGAAGGCGCGCACCGCGCGCTCGCGGTTGCGCAGGCGCTGCTCGCCCAGGTCCTCGACCGAGGCTTCCACGCCACTCGTCAGCTGATCGCGCACCGCGGCCGATACGATGGTCTCGCCGGCGTTCGCCAGCTCCGCCAGGCGCGCGGCGATATTGACGCCATCGCCCAGCACATTGAACGTCTCCACGATGACCTCGGCGACGTGGATGCCGACGCGCAGGCCGAGCGGCGGCGCGCCGCTCTCGGCGTTGGAGTGCGCGAGATCCTGGTGCAGCTCGAAGGCGCAGCGCACCGCGTGCAGGCCGTCGGGAAATTCGGCGAGAAAGCCGTCGCCCAGCGCGCGCGACAGGCTGCGTCCGGCGTGCGTCGGGATCACTTCGGCGTTGGCATGGGCGAAGAAGNTGCGCCAGCGCTCGAGCGTGCGCTCCTCGTCGCGCTCCATCAGCTCCGCAGCCTCGACCGCGTCGGCGACCAGCAACGCNCGGCGCTGCCGCTGCGCGCCGAGCGGGCTCAGGTGCCGCCATTCTTCCGGCAGCGCGAACCCCGGCACTTCCTCCGGACGCCATTCGGCAATCAGCTTTTCCAGCGCCGGCACGTCGTGCAGCACCAGCGCACGTCCCTGGCGCTCGACCAGGCCCTGGCGCGCCAGGCGCGAGAATTCGCGCGTCACCTCCTCGCGNGAAGTGCCGACCCGGCTGGCGATCTCGTTATGCGTCGGCGCGCGCTCGATGCGCGCGGCCNTGCCGCTCGAGGCGCTNGCCGATTGGACCCCTCGGGCGAGGCGCACCAGCTCGGCCCACACCCGTTCGGGNACACGCTGTGCGCCGAGCTCGAGCAGGCGATCGGCCAGCTCGCGCACCGAGCCGGAGAGGCGCCGCAGCAGCCGCTCGCGCACCGAGGGGTGATTGGCGAGGATGGCGCGGAACGCCTCCGGCGGCATCGAGGCGAGGAACGACTCGCGTACCGCGACCACGTCGGCGAAGTGCGCGCGTCCATCGATGGCCGAATGCTCGCCGACCATGTCGCCCGCGGCCACGTCGCGCAGGATGATCTTGCGGCCGCGGCCGGCCGCGGCCGTGACGCGCACCATGCCGGCGATCACGAAGTAGACGTCGCGGTCGGTGGCCTGGCGGCGGATCACATAGTCGTTGCGCTTGCAGCGCGTCCATTTGCACTGCAGGGCGATCTCGCGCAGGCTCGCGCCGTCGAGGCCCTTGAAGAGCTCGACCTTCTGCAGTCCGAGCACGGCCGAGATGCGCGGCGCGGACTTGTCGCGCGGCTTGCGACGCGGTCGGGCCATGGCCATGAATCGACTTTACCACCGTCTATAATCCACCCCCGATGGACACGCTNTCCCGCATCAAGAATCTCGCCAGCAAGGAGTTCTCGCTCGACGCCCAGGCGCTCGATCCGGCGGCGCCGCTCGATTCGCTCGGCATCGATTCGCTGTCCTTCATCGAGTTCATGTTCAAGATCGAGGAGGAGTTCGGCGTCAGCGTGTCCGACGAGGACCTGAAAGGCATCAAGACGCTGGGCGACCTGGAGCGTCACGTCGCAGCCGCGCTGAGCGCCGCCGGCAAGGCCTGAAGGCGCGCATGGCCGAGCGGCGCGTCGCCGTCACCGGGGTGGGCGTCATTTCACCGCTCGGCTCGGGCCTCGATGATTTCCACCGCGCGCTGTGCGAAGCGCGCTCGGGCATTCGCAAGCTGCCGCCGGAAGTCGCGCAGGGTTCGGGTGTGCAGGTCGGCGGGCTGATCGATTGGCAGCCGGCGCCGCTGTTCAAGGAGGCGGAAGCCGCCAACCTCGATCGCGCCTCGCAGTTCGCGCTGGCCGCCGCCGCGCAGGCGATTTCCTCCAGCACGCTCAAGCTCGAGGGCGGCAGCGATCGCACCGGCGTCTACTGGGGCACGGGGCTGGGCGGCGCTCACAGCCTGGAAGCCGCCTACAAGCAGGTCTACGGCGCGCGCGAATGGCGCGTGCGGCCGCTGACGGTGGTGATGGCGATGAGCAACGCCGCCGGATCGAACGTCGCCGTGCGCCACGGCCTGCGCGGACCGTTCGCGAATTTCGCCACCGCGTGCTCGTCCTCGGCGATGGCGCTCGGCGAGGCGATGCACACCATCCAGTCCGGCCGCGCCGACGCCATGATCGCGGGCGGCTCCGAAGCGCTGCTCACGCCGGGCACGCTGGTCGCGTGGCAGGCGCTGCGCACGCTCGCGCCGGCGGACGCGGCCGATCCTGCCGCGAGCTGCAAGCCTTTCGACAAGCGCCGCGGCGGACTGGTGCTGGGCGAGGGCGCGGCGGCCTTCGTCCTCGAGGAGGAAACGCGCGCCAGGGCGCGCGGCGCGCCGATCCTTGCGCTGTTGACGGGCTACGGCAATTCCTGCGACGCGGCGCACATGTCGCGGCCCGACCGCGGCGGTCAGATCCGCGCGATGCGCGAGGCGCTCGCTGAATCGCGCCTCGAGGCGCAGGCGATCGGCTACCTCAATGCGCACGGCACGGCGACCGCCGTGGGCGACGTGGTCGAAGCCGAAGCGATCAACGCGGTATTCGGCGAAGCCACGGCGCGCCTGCCGGTGAGCTCGACCAAATCGATGCACGGCCATCTGCTGGGCGGCGCGGGCGCGCTGGAATTCGCCGCCGCGCTTTTGCCCCTGATGCGCGGCTGGCTGCCGCCGACCGCGTTTCTCGAACAGCCGGATGCCGCGTGCAGGCTGCGCCACGTGCCGCTGCGCGCCGAGCGCGTGGCGCCGCCGCAGGCGGTGATGTCGAACTCCTTCGCCTTCGGCGGCTCGAACGTCGTGCTGGTGGCCGGCCGCGCCTAGACCGTCTCGCGCAGCAGCTGCTGCAGCGCGCCGAAATCCACCGGCTTGACGAGATGGTGATGGAAACCCGAGGCTGAGGCGCGCGCGCGGTCGTGCATCTGACCGTAGCCGGTCACGGCGACGAGCAGCGCGCCGCTGAGCGCCGGGTCGGCGCGCATCTGCTGGGCAAGCTCGTAGCCGTTCATTTTCGGCAGGCCGATGTCGAGCAGCGCGACCTCGGGGCGGTACTCTCTGGCGAGCGCGAGCCCGCTCGGCCCGTCGGCCGCGACACGCACCTGATGACCGTCGCCCTCGAGCAGCAGGCGCAACGCCTGCGCCGCATCGCGATTGTCGTCCACCACCAGGATGCGGCGGCTGGTGCCTCCGGCGAGCGCCGCGGCGTGCCCATTGGTGGAGGGGCGCACGATCGCCGGCTCCTGGCGCAGCGGCAGGCGCACCACGAACTCGCTGCCGCGCCCCGCACCCTGGCTGCGCGCCTCGACCGTGCCGTCGTGCAGCTGCACCAGCCGCTGCACCAGCGTCAGCCCGACGCCCAGGCCGCCCTGCGTGCGATCGAGGCCTTGCTGCGCCTGTTTGAAGAGATCGAACGCCGTGGCGAGCAGCTCGGGCGTCATGCCGATGCCGTTGTCGCGCACGCTGATCAGCGCGTCGGCGTCGTCGCGTCGAGCGCTGAGCTCGATGCGTCCGCCTTCGGGGGTGTACTTCGCGGCGTTGTGGAGCAGGTTCTGCACCACCTGCCTCAGGCGCACTTCGTCCACTTCCGCGACCAGCCGCTCGTCGGAGAGGGCGATGGTGAGCGACTGGCGCTTCTGCTCGAACCATTGCATGGAAGCGTCCGCCGCCTGGCGCAGGATGGTGCGCACATCGAGCGGCTTGCGGTCGAGCACCAATGCCGCGCGGGTAATGCGGCTGACGTCGAGCAGGTCGTCGACCAGGCGGCCGAGCTGCGCCGTCTGCCGCTGCAGCACCTCGCGCACCCAGATCTCCATGGGATCGCTGGTCGGCTTGCGCGCGAGCAGGGTCAGCGCGTTGCTGATCGGTGCCAGCGGATTGCGCAGCTCGTGCGCCAGCATGGCGAGAAATTCCTGCGTCTGGCGCTCGGTGCTCTCCAGGTTCTCGATGCGCCTGCGCTCGCTCAGGTCGCGCGTCACCTTGGCATAGCCGCGCAGCACCCCGTTGTGGTCGTGCACCGGCGTGATCACCACGTTGGCCCAGAAAGTGGCGCCATCCTTGCGGATGCGCGGGCCCTCGTCTTCGAAGCGGCCGAGCTCGCGTGCCCTGCGCAGCTCCTCTTCGGGCCATTTTTTGCGCCGCGCATCCTCGTGATAGAAGATGCGGAAGTGCTCGCCGATGATCTCGTCGGCGCGGTAGCCCTTGATGCGCTCGGCGCCCGCGTTCCAGCTCGCCACTCGCCCCTGCGTGTCGAGCATGAAGATGGCGTAATCCTTGACCGATTCGATCAGCAGGCGAAAGCGTTCTTCGCTTTGGCGCACCGAATCCTGCTGGCGCAGACGCTCGGTGAGATCACGCGTCACCTTGACGAAGCCGCGCATCTCGCCCGACGTCTCGCGCACCGCCGTGATCACCACGTTCGCCCAGAACTGGCTGCCGTCCTTGCGCACGCGCCAGCCTTCGTCCTCGAAGCGCCCCTGCTCGGCCGCGACCTCGAGCTCACGCTGCGGCCAGCGCCGCTCGATCGCCTCGGACGGATAGAACACCGAAAAGTGCCGGCCGATGATCTCCGCGGCGGCATAGCCCTTGATGCGCGCCGCGCCCGGGTTCCAGCTGGCGACGTGGCCCTGCGGATCGAGCAGGAAGATGCCGTAGTCCTGCACCGTCTCGACCATGCGGCGAAACGGATCCTTGATGCCGATCAGAGAGTTTTCGGAATCCGCCATCAGTTCGTGGAGTGAAACCATTTCGAATATATCCGCGAATCAGCGGACCGGCGTGTCGCCGTTCTACTACAGGAACTGTGGTGGCCAAGGCCGGAATCGAACCAGCGACACACGGATTTTCAGTCCGCTGCTCTACCAACTGAGCTACTTGGCCGTGCTGGGGTGCAAAAAGGGTACCAACAGGAAGGCGCGGATTATACCGTCTGGGTCTTTTCCAGGCTGTAGCCCAGACCGCGGACGGTGACGATGCGCACGCCGCCGGGCTCGAGCTTCTTGCGCAGGCGATGCACGTACACCTCGATCGCGTTGGGCGAGACTTCCTCGCCCCACTCGCAAAGGTGCGACACCAGCTGGTCTTTCGATACGAGGCGTCCCGCTCGGGCGAGCAGGATCTCGAGCAGGTTGAGCTCGCGCGCCGAGAGCTCGAGCAGCTCGCCGTTCAACCGCGCCACGCGTCCGACCTGGTCGTAGGCGAGCGCGCCGTGGCGCAGGAGCGTCACACCGCCCGCCATGCCGCGGCGCGTAAGCGCGCGCACGCGGGCCTCGAGCTCGGCGAGATCGAAAGGCTTGGCGAGGTAATCGTCGGCTCCGGCGTCGAGGCCGCGCACGCGGTCGCCGATGCCATCGGCTGCCGTGAGGATCAGGACCGGCAGCCGCGAATCGCGCGCGCGCAGCCGTTTCAGCACATCGAGCCCTGATTTCTTGGGCAGGCCCAAGTCGAGGATCAGCAGGTCGAAGTCTTCGACGTCTACGGCGCCCTCGGCTTCGGTGCCGTTCTTCACCCAGTCGACTGCGTGCCCGGATTCGCGCAGCGAGCGCTGCAGCGCTTCGGCAAGGACCGCGTCGTCTTCCGCGACGAGTATCCGCATCCGCCCTCCTCTGCCAATGCAGTCTACAAAAGAAAAGGGGCCCTTGCGGGCCCCTTTCAACAGTTCGGCTGCTACGGCAATTACATGTCCATCCCGCCCATGCCGCCCATGCCGCCCATGCCGCCGTGGTCGTGGCCACCGCCGCCACCCTTCTTCTCTTCCACCAGCTCGGCGACCATCGCGTCGGTCGTGAGCATCAGGCCGGCGACCGACGCGGCATTCTGCAGCGCGGTGCGCGCCACCTTGGTCGGGTCGATGACGCCCATCTGCACCATGTCACCGAACTCCTCGGTCTGCGCGTTGAAGCCGTGGTTGCCCTTGCTCTCGAGCACCTTGTTGAGCACCACCGANGGCTCGGCACCGGCGTTGTCGACGATGATGCGCATCGGCTCTTCGAGCGCCTTCATCACGATCTTGATGCCGGCTTCCTGGTCGTGGTTGTCGCCCTTGAGCTTGCCTTCGAGCGCCTGCTTGGCGCGGATGAACGCCACGCCGCCGCCGGGGACGATGCCTTCCTCGACCGCCGCGCGCGTTGCATGCAGCGCGTCCTCGACGCGGGCCTTCTTCTCCTTCATCTCGACTTCGGTCGCGGCGCCCACCTTGATCACCGCCACGCCGCCGGCGAGCTTCGCCACGCGCTCCTGCAGCTTTTCCTTGTCGTAATCGCTGGTCGCCTCGTCGATCTGCACGCGGATCTGCTTGACGCGCGCCTCGATCTGCTTCTTGTCGCCGGCACCGTCGATGATGGTGGTGTTCTCCTTGGCGGCTTCCACCTTCTTCGCGCGGCCGAGATCCTTGATCGTCGCGTTCTCGAGCTTGAGCCCGAGCTCTTCGCTGATCACCGTGCCGCCGGTGAGGACCGCCATGTCCTCCAGCATCGCCTTGCGGCGGTCACCGAAGCCCGGCGCCTTGACCGCGACGGTCTTGAGGATGCCGCGGATGTTGTTCACCACCAGTGTGGCCAGTGCTTCGCCCTCGACTTCCTCGGCGATGATCAAGAGCGGCTTGCCGGCCTTGGCCACCTGCTCCAGGATCGGCAGCAGCTCGCGGATCGACGAGATCTTCTTGTCGTGCAGCAGGATGTACGGATCCTCGAGCACCGCGATCTGCTTCTCGGGGTTGTTGATGAAGTACGGCGACAGATAGCCGCGGTCGAACTGCATGCCTTCGACCAGGTCGAGCTCATTCTCGAGCGACTTGCCGTCCTCGACCGTGATCACGCCTTCCTTGCCGACCTTGTCCATCGCGTCGGCGATGATCTTGCCGATGTTGGCGTCGGCGTTGGCCGAGATCGAGCCGACCTGCGCGATNTCCTTGGAGCTCGAGCAGGGCCGCGAGACCTTCTTCAGCTCCTCGACCACGGCGATCACCGCCTTGTCGATGCCGCGCTTCAGGTCCATCGGGTTCATGCCCGAGGCGACGAACTTCATGCCCTCGCGCACGATCGCCTGGGCGAGCACGGTGGCGGTGGTGGTGCCGTCGCCGGCGACNTCCGAGGTCTTGGAGGCGACTTCCTTCACCATCTGCGCGCCCATGTTCTCGAACTTGTCCTTCAGCTCGATCTCCTTGGCTACGGACACGCCGTCCTTGGTGACGGTCGGGGCGCCGAACGAGCGCTCGAGCACGACGTTGCGGCCCTTCGGCCCCAGCGTCACTTTGACGGCGTCGGCCAAGATGTTCAGGCCATGAACCATCTTCGCGCGGGCGCCCTCGTGGAATCTCACTTCTTTGGCTGGCATTGTTTCTCTCTCCTAATGGATTCGATTGCTCAGGCGCCTTCGATTACGCCCATGATGTCTTCCTCGCGCATCACGAGGAGCTCATCGCCTTTTACTTTCACGGTCTGGCCGGAGTACTTGCCGAACAGCACGCGGTCGCCGACCTTGACGTCGATCGGAATGAGCTTGCCGTTGTCGTCTTTCTTGCCCTTGCCCACGGCGACGATCTCGCCCTGGTCGGGTTTCTCGGCGGCGGTGTCGGGAATGACGATGCCACCGGCGGACTTGCGCTCCTCTTCGATGCGCTTGACGATCACGCGGTCATGCAACGGACGAATTTTCATGCTGGCTCCCAAATTCGAAAAAACGTTGAAAATACGATGTCCTGCAACGGGTTGCGATGCTCGAACCCCTGAAATCCTGGAAGCCGGTGCCGTTTAGCACTCGGCTCGGACGAGTGCTAATGATAGCGGCGGCGGCCTTTGGTTTCAAGGCCGGCGCGGCTGATTTGCCCAAAAAAGCCCTCGATGCCCTGCGCGCCGCCGGCATTCCCCAGGCCAGCGTCTCGGCCTGGGTGCAGGAGTTGGGTGCCGTGCAGCCCACGGTGGCCATGCGGGGCCAGGCAGCGATGAACCCGGCGTCGACCATGAAGCTGGTCACCACCTATGCGGCGCTCGAGCTCCTCGGACCCGCCTACCGCTGGAAGACCGAGGTCTACCTCGACGCGACGCAGCTCGTGCTGCGCGGCTACGGTGATCCGAAGCTCAATTACGAGAGCTTCTGGATGCTGCTGCGCAATCTGCGCGGCCGCGGCCTGCGCGAGATCCCGGGCGACATCGTGCTCGACCGCAGTTTTTTCGGGCCGGTGCAATACAGCCCGTTCGACAGCGACGTTTTCCGGCCCTACAACGTCGCGCCCGACGCGCTGCTGGTCAATTTCAANTCGCTGCGCTTCACCTTCGTGCCGGAACCCGACAACACGGTGCGGGTCTTCGCCGAGCCGGCGCTGCCGGGCCTGGAAATCGTCAACCAACTCAAGCTCGGCNGCGCCAGNTGCCCCGACGGCACGCGCGCCTTCCGCGAGCAGATCCAGGCCTCGTTCCAGTCGCGCCCGCCGCGCGCGAGCTTCGTCGGCACCTATCCGCTCTCCTGCGGCGAGCGCGATCTCAACATCGCGCTGCACGAGCCGCAGGAATACGTGGCGGCGATGATCCGCCAGCTCTGGAGCGAGATGGGCGGCACCTGGTCGGGAACGCTGCGCGAGGGCAGTGCCTCGCCCGCGGCGCGGCTGGTCTACGTGCACGAGTCGGAGCCGCTCGCCGAGATCGTGCGCGACATCAACAAGTTCTCGAACAACGTGATGGCGCGCCAGCTGTTTCTCACCCTCGGCGCCGAGCTTGGCGGGCCGCCGGCGCGCACCGGGGAGGCGGCGCGCGTCATCAAGGAATGGGTCGCCGCCAAGAAAATCGCCGCACCCGAGCTGGTGCTCGAGAACGGCTCGGGGCTTTCGCGCATCGAGCGCATCAGCGCGCAGCACATGGCGGCATTGCTCGCTGCGGCCTGGCGCAGCCCGGTGATGCCGGAATTCATCTCTTCGCTGCCGGTGGTCGCGACCGACGGCACGATGCGCAAGCGCCTGCGCGGCGAGCGCGTCGCCGGCAATGCCCACATCAAGACCGGCCTGCTGTCCGATGCGCGCGCGATCGCCGGCTACGTGTTCGATCGCGGCGGACGCCGCCATGTCGTGGTCATGATCGTCAACCATCCCAACGCGCCGCAGGCCGACGCGGCAATGGATGCGCTGCTCGAATGGGTCTACGACAAGCCTACAGCCCCAACTCGCGCCATAACGAATCGACCCGGCGCTTCACCGTCGCGTCCATGACGATCGGCCGTCCCCAGCGGCGCTCGGTCTCGCCGGGCCACTTATTGGTGGCGTCGATTCCCATCTTTGCGCCCAGCCCGGAGACCGGGCTGGCGAAGTCGAGGTAGTCGATCGGCGTGTTTTCCACCACCACGCAATCCCGGGCGGGATCGGCGCGCGTCGTCAACGCCCAGATGACTTCCTTCCAGTCGCGCACGTCGATGTCCTCGTCGCACACGATGATGAACTTGGTGTACATGAACTGGCGCAAATAGCTCCAGATGCCGAACATCACGCGCTTNGCATGCCCNGGGTANTGCTTGCGCATGCGCACCACNGCGAGCCGATAGGAGCAGCCCTCNGGCGGCAGATAGAAATCCAGGATCTCCGGGAACTGCTTGGCGATGAGCGGCACGAAAAGCTCGTTCAGCGCCATGCCGAGGATCGCGGGCTCATCGGGCGGCTTGCCGGTGTAGGTGGAGTGATAGATGGGCGAGCGCCGCGTGGTGATGCGCTCGACCGTGAATACCGGGAAGCGCTCAGCCTCGTTGTAATAACCGGTGTGATCCCCGTGCGGGCCTTCTTCCGCGCTGTCGCCCGGATGGATCACGCCTTCCAGCACGATTTCAGCGCTTGCCGGGACCTGCAGATCGCTGCCGATGCAGGTGGCGAGCTCGGTGCGCGCGCCGCGCAGCAATCCGGCGAACTGGTATTCGCCGAGCGTGTCGGGGATCGGCGTGACCGCGGCGAGCATGGTCGCCGGGTCGGCGCCCAGCGCGACCGCGACGGGAAAGGGCTCCTGCGAGACCGCCAAGTGGTCGCGGAAATCGAGCGCGCCGCCGCGATGCGCGAGCCAGCGCATGATGAGCCGGTTCGGCGCGATCACCTGCTGGCGGTAGATGCCGAGGTTCTGGCGCTTCTTCTGCGGGCCGCGCGTGACCGTGAGGCCCCAGGTGATGAGCGGGCCGGCATCCTGCGGCCAGCAGGTCTGCACCGGCAGATGCGCCAGATCCACGTCCTTCCCCTGGTGCACCACTTCCTGGCAAGGCGGCGACGAGCGCTCCTTCGGCGCCATGTCGAGCACGCGCTTGAAGATCGGAAATTTCTCCCAAAGATCGCGCAGGCCGCTCGGCGGCTCGGGCTCCTTGAGATAGGCGAGCAGTTTTCCGACCTCGCGCAGCTCGGCGGCGTCTTTCGCGCCCATGGCGGCGGCGACGCGCGAGACGCTGCCGAAGAGATTGGCGAGCACCGGGATCTCGTGCCCGGCGGGCCGCTCGAACAGCAGCGCCGGTCCGCCCGCGCGCAGCACGCGGTCGCAGATTTCCGTCATCTCGAGCCGCGGCGAGACCGGGGTGGCGATGCGCTTCAGTTCGCCGCGCGCTTCGAGCTGGGTCAGGAACTCGCGCAGGTCGCGATAGCTCATCGCGTGCTAGCCATCAGGCGCTCGGCGGCCATCTCGGCAAAATCGAGCAGCAGCGTATCGCGCCCGCGCGCCGAGAAGATGCGCTCGGTACCCCCCAGCGCGACGGTCAAGGTGGTCGAGCCGCGCCAGCCGAACGCGGCGAGCGCCGCGCCGCCAACCGCAGCAGCCAGGGCAAGCGCCGGCAGCAGCGCGGCGATCACCTCGATGAAGCGGAAAAAGCTGAGCAGCGCGCGCGCCACGCCCTGGCCGCTCGCCGTCATCTCCTGCGCCGCGCCGTGGGCGAAACTGCCGAGCGGCCCCGAGATCGCGAGCAGCAAAAGCCCGACGATCACCAGGGCGACGCCCCAGCCCAGGCGGCGCGGCTCGCGCTCGAACGACACCTTGAGCGCGGTGACACGCGCGAGCGGCATGGTCTCGAGATGCGACTCGCTGCGGTGCACCAGGCAGCGCGGATAGAGCATCAGCTGCGAGCCGCGCAGCGCGCCGCTGGTGAAGTCGAAGCGCACCAGCGCCATCTGCGATTCGTCGTTCATGCCAGTGCCAGGCTCGCGGCGATGCCGATGAAGATCACGCCACCGACCCAGTTGTTGTGGCGGAAAGCTTTGAAGCAGCCCTCGCGGCTGCGGCTGCGGATCAGCGTCCAGTGATAAAGCATCATCGCGCCCGCGACAGCGAGCCCCGCATAGTAAGGCCAGCGCAGCTCGCGCAGCGCACCGAGCGCTGCCAGCAGCGCCAGCATCAGCGCATAGCTCGCCATCACCCCGGCCACGTCCCAGCGGCCGAGAGTCAGCGCGGAAGTGCGGATGCCGAGCTTCGCATCGTCGTCGCGGTCGACCATGGCGTACTCGGTGTCGTACGCGAAGGCATAGAACACATTGGCGGCGAGCAGCAGCCAGCACTCGAGCGGCAGGCGCTCCTGGATCGCGGCGTAGGCCATCGGTATGCCGAAGCCGAAGGCGATGCCCAGGTAGGCCTGCGGCAAGGCGAAGAAGCGCTTGGCGAAAGGATAGCTTGCAGCGATGCCGAGCCCGAGGAACGACAGCAGCAAGGCGAAACGGTTGAGGTGCAGCACCAGCCCGAACGCCGCGGCGGCCAGCGCGGCGCCCACGGCGAGCGCTTCCCACGGCGCGATCTCGCGCGCGGCGAGCGGGCGATTGCGCGTGCGCTCGACGTGCGGATCGAAATCGCGATCGGCGTAATCGTTGAGCGCGCAGCCGGCCGATCGCATGAGCAGCGTACCGAGCACGAAAACGAGCACGATGCCGGCAGCGGGCCGTCCGTCAGCCGCGAGCCACACCGCCCACAGCGTCGGCCAGAGGAGCAGCAGCGTTCCGATCGGCTTGTCGAGGCGGATGAGACGCTCATACGCGTCCAGGCGCCTTGCGATGAAGGCGAGATCCACGTTCGCAGGATAACTTATACCTGCGTCAGATCCCTGCGGCGGCCGAGCCAACGCTCGACGTGCGCGCGCGCGGCTGCGGGATGGCGCTCCAGCATCTCTGCCGCCGCCTCGATCGCCTGGGCCACCAGCTCGCCGTCGCGCTCGAGATTCGCGAAGCGCAGCAGCGGCTCGCCGCTTTGCCGCTCGCCCAAATACTCGCCCGGCCCGCGCAGCTCGAGATCGCGTTGCGCGATCTGGAAGCCGTCGGTGCTCTTGAAGACGATCTCCAGCCGGTCGCGGGCGGTCTGCGACAGCGTTTCGCCGAAAAGCAGAATGCACACGCTGTCGCGCGCCCCCCTGCCGATGCGGCCGCGCAGCTGGTGAAGCTGCGCCAGGCCGAAGCGCTCGGCGCTCTCGATCACCATCAGCGAGGCATTCGGCACGTCGACGCCGACCTCGATCACCGTGGTGCAGACGAGAAGCTGGACCTCTCCGGCAACGAAGCGCTGCATCACCGCGGCCTTTTCCGCGGGCGACAGGCGGCCATGCAGTAGTCCGACCTCCAGATCCGAAAGCTCCCTGCGCAGTCGCTCGTAGGTTTCGACCGCGGTCTGCACACCCTCCTTCGAGTCTTCGATTACCGGGCACACCCAGTAAGCCTGCTCTCCCTCCCCGCACGCGGCGCGGATGCGCGCGAGCACGTCCGCACGGCGGGCGCCGGCAAACAGGCGCGTGGCCACCGGCCGGCGNCCGGGCGGCAGCTCGTCGATCACCGAAACGTCGAGGTCGGCGAAGTAGGTCATGGAGAGCGTGCGCGGGATAGGCGTGGCGCTCATCATCAGCTGGTGCGGCAAGCTGTCGTCGCCTTTCTTGCGCAGCGTGAGCCGCTGCTGCACGCCGAAGCGATGCTGCTCGTCGACCACGGCGAGGCCCAGGCGCGCGAACTCGACGCCCTTTTGCACCAGCGCATGGGTGCCGATGGCGATCTGCGCCTCGCCTGAAGCGATTGCAGCGAGCGCCTGCTTTTTATCTTTCGCGGCTAACGAGCCATGCAGCCAGGCAATGCGCACGCCGAGGGGCGCTAACCATTCGTCGAACTTGCGCGCGTGCTGCTCGGAAAGGATCTCGGTCGGCGCCATCACCGCGGCCTGATGATCCGAGTCGGCTGCGGCCAGGCAGGCGATCGCCGCNACCACGGTCTTGCCGCTGCCGACGTCGCCCTGCAGCAGGCGCTGCATCGGATGGGGCTGCACCAGATCGCGCAGGACATCGTTCATCGCGCGTGTCTGTGCGCGCGTGAGCTTGAACGGCAGCCGGTGCGCGAACGCCTTGAGGAGCGCGCCATCGGCGCGCAGCACCGGGGCCNTGCGGCTGCGACGCTTGCGGTAGGCGAAGCGCAGCGATAGCTGTTGCGCGAGCAGCTCATCGAACTTGACGCGNCGCCACGCCGGATGCGTNCGCTCGACGAGCGATGCGGCATCGATGCCCGGCGGCGGGCGATGCAAGAGCCGGACCGACTCGTCGAAGGCCGGCAGCGCGTATCNGGCGCGCAGGTCGGGCGGTACAGTGTCCTCGAGCGGGCCGGCGTCGAGTGCCTCGAGCACCTTGGGACGCAAGGTCCCCTGGCCNATGCCCGCGGTCGCGGGATAGACCGGCGTCAGCGTCNCGGGCAGCGGTTGACCCGGCTCGACGAAGCGATAGCGCGGATGCGCCATTTCCGCTCCAAGCAGGCCGCGNCGCACCTCGCCGAAGGCGCGCACGTACCGGTCTTGCTCTATGGCCTGCTTGAACTGCGCAAGCTGGGTGTTGCGAAAGTGAAAGAAGCGCAGCACCAGCCCCTCGGCATTCACGACCAGCTGGCGCTTGCCGCGGANAACGATGGCCGCGCGCTGCACGCGCGCCTCCACCAGCACGGGACGGCCGGGCGGCGCGGCATGGACCGTAGTGAGGACGGTCTCGTCCTCATAGCGCAGCGGCAGATGCAGGATGAAGTCGAGGCGGGATCGCAGCCCCAGCTTCTCGAGCTTGCCGGGCTTCACCCCGCGTGCAGGATGGCGTCGATCTCGACCAGTGCGCCGCGCGGCAGGCCGGCGACGCCGACCGCAGCGCGCGACGGATAGGGCTCGCGCACGTATTGCGCCATGATCTCGTTCACGCGCGCGAAATGGGCCAGGTCCGTGAGATAAACCGTCATGCGCACGCAGTGCTCGAGGCCCGAACCCGCTGCCGCCGCGACCGCCTCGAGATTGCGGAACACGCGATGCGCCTGCGCCTCGATGCCTTCGGCAAGCTGCATCGTCGCCGGATCGAGCCCGATCTGGCCCGACAGATAGACCGTGTCGCCGGCGCGCACCGCCTGCGAATAGGTGCCGATCGCCTCGGGCGCGTTNCGCGTCTGGATCGGGGTCTTCATGCGGGTTATCTTAGCCTAATGATTTCCAGCCTTGAGAAGCTGCTCGGCACCGCGCGCGACGGTGCGCTCCTGCGCTATTCGCTCGGGCTCGAATACGCCAAGGCGGGAGAGCACGCGCGCGCGGCGCAATACCTGCGCGATGCGGTGGCGCGCGATCCGTTGTATTCGGCGGCGTGGAAGGCGCTCGGCCGCGAGCTGCACGAAGCCGGCCTCGACGGCGAAGCGCTCGAGGCCTACCGGAGCGGGATCGAAGCCGCGCGTGCCAAGGGCGACCGGCAGGCCGAAAAGGAAATGACCGTGTTTATGAAACGCCTGGAAAAAGCCGCGCCAGCGCCTGGGAAAGACCCGCGATGAAACGTTCCTTGCCGACCAGCTCGTCGGCGCCGGCACGCTTGGCCGCGGCAAGCGCCTCGGGCGTATCGAACAGCGCGAGCGCCACGATCGCCGGTGCAATCGGCGCCGCCTTCACTCGCTGCACGAGCTCGAGGCCGCGCCTCGGCCCGAGGCCGAGGTCCAACAGAAGCACGTCGGGTGTTGCTGATTCCACCAGCGCGAGCGTCTGGTGCGCGGTGCTCGCGATTCCCGCCAGCATGAAGCCCGGCAGGCTCGCCACGTGGTTCGCAGCCGCGGCGAGAAACGCCGGGCTGTCGTCTGCGATCGCTACCTTGCGCAGACGCGTAGATTCTTCCATGGACGCGAGGATAAACGGCGCGCGCACGCCNGCGGTATCAGAGAGTTCCCGTAGTCGGCTTGGGAAATCCCTGAGAACGTCAGAAGTTGTTAACCNTCGGGCGGAACCAGCCCGGTACGCAGCGCGTAGCGCACCAGGCCGGCGACATCGCGGATGCCGAGGCGATCCATGATCTGCGCGCGGTGCGTTTCCACCGTTTTCACGGAAAGATTGAGGAAGAACGCGATCTCTTTCGTGCTCTTGCCNCCGGCGACCAGCCGCAGCACTTCGCGCTGACGCGCGGTGAGCACTTCCGGCGCCGCGTCACCGCCGGTGCGCTGCACATAGCCTTCGACGACCTGACGCGACACTGCAGGGGAAAGCCAGCTTTCGCCGCGCATGACGCTGCGCAATGCGAGCTCGAGCTCACCGGTGGCCGCGTCCTTGAGGAGATAGCCGGCCGCACCCGCGCGCAGTGCCTGCAGCACATATTCCTCGCCCGAATGCATGGAAAGGATTACNACGCGCACCGAGGGCACGCGCTCGCGCATCATCGCCGCCGCTTCCAGGCCGGTGATGCCCTTCATCGCGATGTCCATCAGCACGACGTCGGGCTGCTCGCGCGCGGCGAGCTCGAGCGCCTCCTCGCCGCTGGCGGCCTCGGCCACCACCGTAACCTCGGCCATGGCGCCGAGCAGCGAGCGAATCCCCGCGCGCACCAGCGCATGATCGTCGGCGAGCAGCACGCGGATCATNAGGCGGCCTGCTCGCTGCCTTGGTGCTGCAGCGGGAACGTGGCGAGCAGCACCGTGCCCTGGCCGGGTGCCGCGCGCAATTCGAACGAGCCGCCGGCGAGCGCGATGCGCTCCTCCATGCCGACCAGGCCGAGACTCGCGCCGCTTGCCGCGCGCTGGCGCACGCCGTCGAGGTCGAAGCCGCGCCCGTCGTCGCGCACCGAAAGCGCCAGGCGGCCGCCGGCGACAAAAAGGCGCACCCAGAGGTTGTGCGCGCGCGCATGGCGCAGCACGTTGTTGATCGCTTCCTGCGCCACGCGGAAGCAGGCGGTCTCGGTGTCGGGCTCGATATCCTGCGGCGCCTCGTCGGCGTCGAAATGCGGCGCGAGGCCGGCGACGCCGGCCTGGCGGTCGAGGTGCGAGCGCAGCGCGGCGGCGAGGCCGAGGTCGTCGAGCTGCGGTGGGCGCAAGCTGAGCGACAGCTGGCGCACGCGCTCGAGCGTGTGCTGCACGGTCTCGACCCCTTCGGCAATCCTCACGCGCAGCGCCTGGTCGCCCACGCGCTGCAAGGATTCGAGCTGGATCTTGAGCGCCGTCAGCACCTGGCCGATATCGTCGTGCAGATCGCGCGCCAGGCGCCCGCGCTCTTCTTCCTGCACTTCCAGCAGCCGGCGCGACAGCGCGCGCAGCCTTTCGTGCGACAGCTCGAGCTCGCGGTTGACGCGCTCGAGTGCCTGCTGCGTGCGCAGGCGCTCGGTGATGTCGTTGATCACCACCAGCCGCGCGCGCCGCCCGCGCCAGCCGACGAGGTGGCCGACGCCGTCGATGTCGAGGGGCTCACCGTTCTTGCGCGCGTGGCGGAACACGCCGCGGTAGACGGTACCTCCCGGCTCGTGGGGGCGCAGGAAATCGCGCCGCTCGTCGGGCCGGCGCAGGTCGGCGGCGCTCTTGCCGAGAAATTCCTCCCGGCTGTAGCCGTAGAGGCGCAGCGCCGCGTCGTTCACGGCGACGAAGCGCAGCGTTTCGTCATCGAGCACCCACATCGGCAGCGGGCTCGACTCGAACAGCATGCGGTAGCGGCCGGCCTGCGGATCGATGCGGTCGACGAGCTGCTGCAGTCGCGCGGCAAGCATTCGCAAGGGGCTCATGGCCGCGCAATGGTACCGCTGGCACGCGCTTTGCGAAGAACGCGCCCATGAGCTCGCTGAGAAATTCTTACACACCGGTCCCGCCGGCTGCATCGGCGCGCGCCGCCGGGCTGCGCTATGTGAGCGATGCCATGGCCGGCATCGAACGCCGGCCGGCCGGCGAATCCTTTCGCTACTACGCGCCCGATGGGGCTCTGGTGCGCGAGCGCGCGACGCTCACCCGCATCCGCAGCCTTGCGATTCCGCCGGCTTGGACCGAGGTCTGGATCTGCCCGCGCGAAGATGGGCACCTGCAGGCCACCGGACGCGACGCCCGGCGACGCAAGCAGTACCGCTACCACCCGCGCTGGCAGGAAGTACGCGACGAGAGCAAATACGGGCGTCTGGTGGCATTCGGGCGAGCGCTGCCGCGCATGCGGCGCCGCGTGACGCGCGATCTCGCACGCCCCGGCCTGCCGCAGGAAAAGGCGCTGGCCACCATCGTGCGCCTGCTCGAGACCACGTTCATCCGTGTGGGGAACGAGGAATACGCCCGCGAGAACGAATCGTTCGGCCTCACCACGCTGCGCGAGCGGCAGGTGCGCGTCGAGGGCGCGCGGCTCTTCTTCCGCTTTCGCGGCAAGAGCGGCGTGCCGCACGAGGTGGCGCTCACCGACCGGCGCCTCGCCACCATCGTGCGGCGCATGCAGGACCTGCCCGGCGAGGAGCTGTTCCGCTACGTCGACGAAGCGGGCGCGACGC
>JGI25614J43888_10000116_pt1 | contig 22879 bp, 23 predicted proteins | sample GraSoi_2013_60cm_FD_43888 | JGI IMG/M metagenome (IMG submission 43888) | reverse complement strand
CTGGTTCGCGCCGCTGCTCGTCGCGCTGCGCGAGGGACGCGTCGGCATGGTGTCGATCCACGTGCCCGACGCGGCCGAGTGCCTCGCATATGAGACGATCCGCGGCGACCTGCGCCGCTTCTGGCGCCGGCCAAAGCCGCTTGAGCACTACGCATGAAGATCATCGAGCGCGCCTACCAGGACGTCGATCGCCGCGCGCTGATCGATGCCGGCATCCATCCGCTGCTCGCCAGGATCTACGCCGCGCGGCGCATCCGCTCGGCAGCCGAGCTCGCCTACAGCGCGGCCGGGTTGCTGGCGCCGTCGCTCTTGAAAGGCATGGGCGAGGCCGCAGCCCTGCTCGCCGATGCGATCCAGGCCGGCAAGCGGCTCCTGATCATCGCCGACTACGATGCCGATGGCGCGACCGCCTGCGCGGTCGGCATGCGCGCGCTGCGGCTCTTCGGCGCGGACGTCGACTACCTCGTGCCCGACCGCTTCAAGCTCGGCTATGGCCTGTCGCCCGAGCTGGTCGATCTCGCCGCGCACAGAAAACCCGATCTGCTGATCACCGTGGACAATGGCATCGCGAGCGTCGAAGGCGTGGCCCGCGCGCGCGCGCTCGGCATCGGCACGCTGATCACCGATCACCACCTGCCGGGCGACGCGCTGCCGCAGGCCGACTGCATCGTGAATCCCAATCAGCACGGCTGCAGCTTCCCGTCGAAAGCACTCGCCGGCGTCGGCGTGATGTTCTACGTGATGATCGCGCTGCGTGCCGAGCTGAGAGGGCGCGGCGCCTTGAAGACCGAGGTGAACCTCGGTGCACTCACCGATCTCGTGGCGCTTGGCACCATCGCCGACGTGGTGCCGCTGGATGCAAACAACCGCAATCTCGTGGCGCAGGGCTTGCATCGCATTCGCGCCGCAAAGGCGCAGCCCGGCCTCGCCGCGCTGCTGCGCGCCGCCGGGCGCAACGTGGCCGAAGTCTCGAGCTTCGACCTCGGCTTCGTCGCCGGGCCGCGCCTCAACGCCGCCGGCCGGCTCGCCGACATGAGCCTCGGCATCGAATGCCTGATCACCGACGACGAGGCGCGCGCCGCCAACAGCGCGCGCGAGCTCGACCGGCTGAACGGCGAGCGGCGCAAGATCGAAAGCGGCATGCTCGAGCAGGCGCTGGAAAAGCTGAAAACACTGGAGGCGCAGGCCCAGTCGACGTTCTTCGCGCCCGACTGGCACGAGGGCGTGGTCGGCATCCTCGCTTCGCGGCTCAAGGACCGCCTGCACAAGCCGGTGATCTGCTTCGCGCGCGCCGCCGATGGCAAAAACCTCAAAGGCTCGGGACGCTCGGTGCCGGGACTGCACCTGCGTGACTGCCTCGATCTGGTCGCCAAGCGCGCCCCCGGCCTGATCGTGCGCTTCGGCGGCCATGCGCAGGCCGCCGGGCTGACGATCGCCGAGTCGGAATACGCGCGCTTCGCCGCCTCGTTCGAGCAGGCGCTGGAGGAGACCCTGCCCGCCTCGGCGCGCACGCGCACGGTGGAAACCGACGGCACCTTGGAGCAGGCTTACTGCACGCTCGACATCGCGCGCATGCTGGAACACGGCATCTGGGGTCAAGGCTTTCCGCAGCCGCTCTTCTGCGATACATTCGCCGTCGAAAGCCAGCGCGTCGTCGGCGAGCGGCACCTGAAGCTGATGCTCGCCAAGGACGGGCGGCGATTCGAAGCGATGCGCTTCGGCGCGCTCGATCCCCTGCCGGGACGGATGCGCGCCGCCTACCGCCTCAGCGTGAACGAATTCAACGGACTGAAGTCAGTCCAGCTCAACGTGGAGCACGTCGAATCATGATGCGCCTCGCCGCCGCCATGCTACTGAGTCTCAACAACGCCACCGCCGCCGACCTGCAGCCCTTCAAGGACGCGGGGCCCTACGTGCCTTCGCCGCAAAGCGTGGTCTCCGACATGTTGCGCTACGCCGACGTCAGCGCGAACGACTTCCTGATCGACCTCGGCTCGGGCGACGGCCGCATCGTGCTCACTGCGGCGAAGGTATTCGGCGCGCGCGGCTTCGGCGTCGAGATCAAGGAAGACCTGGTGAAGCGCGCCAACGAGGCGGCGCAGAAAGAGGGCCTGGCCGACCGCGTGAAGTTCATGAAGGCCGACCTCTTCAAGACCGACATCTCGCAGGCCACCGTCATCACGATGTACCTGCTGCCGGACACGGTCAACATGCTGAAAGAAAAATTCCTCGGCGAGCTCAGGCCCGGCACGCGCATCGTGTCGCACGACTATCCGCTCACCGGCTGGATCCCCGAGAAATACGTGCAGATGGACCTCGAGGACAAGGTGCAGATCAGCGGCGTCACCACCACGCTGATCTATCTCTACATCGTGCCGGCCAAGGTCGCGGGCAAATGGGAAGCGCACATGCCGCCCGCCATCAGCAAGCAGCCGGCGANGCTCTCGCTCAAGCAGCAGCTGACGCGCGTCTCGGGCAGCGTGCGNCTCGACGGGCACGACGTGCCGCTCGAGGACGTGAAGCTGCGCGGCGACAAGCTGACCTTCAAGCTCGCCGGCCGCAAGGGCGAGTTCTCCGGCACCGTCAAAGGCAGCGCCATCGAGGGCATGCTCGACGGCAAGACACCCTGGACCGCAACGCTGGGCGGATGAAGCTGCGCATCACCGCAGGTAAAGTCGTGCTCCAGGCGGAGCTGCGCGACACGCCCACGGTTCAGGCGCTCGCGGCCGCCCTGCCCTTCGAGGCCGCCGCGCAGACCTGGGGCGACGAGGTGTATTTCTCGACGCCGGTAAGCGCGAAGCTCGAATCCGACGCCAGGCAGATCGTAGAGCCGGGCACGGTGTGCTTCTGGACCGAGGGCGATGCGCTCGCGCTGCCCTTCGGCCGCACGCCGATCTCGACCGACGAGCGCCCCAAGCTGGCGAGCCGCTGCAACGTGCTCGGCAGCATCGTCGGCGACGCGAAAGCGCTCGCCGGCATCAAGCCGGGCGCCAAGATCCGGGTGGAAAAAGTCTGATGCAGCGAAAGCGCGTCAATTCTTCCAAGCTGCGTTCCGTGGGCTACGACGAGGCCACGAAGACGCTCGAAGTCGAGATGTCGAACGGGCAGGTCAACCAGTACGTCGGGGTCTATCCCGAGGTCTACCGGCGCTTCATGGCGGCGCCGAACCCGACCAGCTTTTTCGACGACAAGATCGCTGAAGAGTACACGCCCAAGCCCGTAAAATAGGTCCCAAGAAAGGGAGGGACCATGCGAGGCTTGCTTGCCGCCGTGCTGGCGTGCGTTGGCATGAGCGCGGTTGCGGCACCGGCGGTACCGACGACTACCGTCGAAAGCACCGGCCTGCGCTCGATCGCCGGCTGGCTGAAGAGCCGCGGCGTGCCGGGGTATGTCGGCGCCGACGTTGCCGACGCGATGGGCATCCCGCGCGCCGCGGGCGCCGAGCTGCTCGATGCCCTGCAGCGCGGCTTCCGCGAGGACGAGGTGCTGCGCATCGCGCAGTTCATCGACGGCGAATACGTGCTGTTCATGGTGCAGCGGCCGGGCGAAGTGCAGCTTTATCTCTCGACGGTGCGCGGTGGGTTGCGCANGGCGCTGGTGTCGATCCCGGCGCGCGAGGCCGTGGCGCCGCTCGAGGCCACCGAGGCGGAATCTAATTTCCGCCGCGAGGTCCTATATTGGGAAGACAAGGTAGCCAGATAAATGGAAGCGGAACGCATCAATCAAATCGCCTCGAGCCTCTCCGACCTGCAGGCGCGGTCGGCGGAGCTGCGGAGGTATCTTTGACTTCGACGCCAAGACCCGGCGCCTCGAAGCGCTGAACCGCGAGCTCGAAGACCCCAAGCTGTGGGAGAACCCGCAGCGCGCGCAGGACCTCGGCAAGGAAAAGAAGGCGCTCGAAGCCACCGTCGGCACGATCCGCCGCGTCGACACCAGCCTGGCCGACGCCGCCGAGCTGTTCCAGCTGGCGCGCTCCGAAAACGATGACGCGACGGTGCTCGGCGTCGCCGCCGACGTGGATAAGCTGGAAAGGGACGTCGCGGCGCTCGAATTCCGCCGCATGTTCTCCAATCCGCTCGACCCGAACAACTGCTTCATCGACATCCAGTCGGGCTCGGGCGGCACCGAGGCGCAGGACTGGGCCGCCATGCTCGAGCGCATGTACCTCAAGTACTGCGACCGCAAGGGGTTCACCGCCGAGGTGCTCGAGCACACGCCGGGTGAAGTGGCCGGCATCAAGAGCGCGACGCTCAAGGTCATCGGCGACTACGCCTACGGCCAGTTGCGCACCGAGACCGGCGTGCACCGCCTGGTGCGCAAGAGCCCCTTTGATTCCAACGCCCGGCGCCACACCTCGTTTGCCAGCGTGTTCGTCTATCCCGAGGTCGACGAGTCGATCGAGGTGGACATCAACCCCGCCGATCTGCGCGTCGACGTCTATCGTGCCTCCGGCGCCGGCGGCCAGCACGTCAACAAGACCGAATCCGCGGTACGCATCACCCACATGCCGAGCGGCATCGTGGTGCAGAGCCAGAACGACCGCTCGCAGCACCGCAACCGCGCCGAGTGCATGACGCTGCTCAAGTCGAAGCTCTACGACCTCGAGATGCGAAAGCGCCTGGCCGAGCACAACAAGCTCGAAGAATCGAAGACCGATATCGCCTGGGGCCACCAGATCCGCTCGTACGTGCTCGACCAGTCGCGCATCAAGGATCTGCGCACCGGCGTCGAGAAGGGCGACACGCAGCGCGTGCTGGACGGCGATCTCGACGACTACATCGAGGCCAGCCTGAAACAGGGGGTTTAACTGGAACAAGAAGACAACAAGCTCACCGAAGAGCGCCGCGAGAAACTGAAGGCGCTGCGCGCCGCGGGCCTCGCCTACCCGAACGATTTCCGCCGCAAGGACCTGGCGGCGGACCTGCACCAGCGCTTCGGCGCGCTCTCCAAAGAGGACCTGGAAAAAGACCAGGCGCCTGCCGTGGTGGCCGGCCGCATGATGCTGAAGCGCGTCATGGGCAAGGCGAGCTTCGCCACGCTGCAGGACGGCAGCGGCCGCATCCAGCTCTACATCACGCAGGACACGCCGGGCTACGAGCACTTCAAGCACTGGGACCTCGGCGACATCGTCGGCGCCGAAGGCACGGTGTTCAGGACGATGAAGGGCGAGCTCACCGTCAACGCAAAGGCGATCCGCCTCATCAGCAAGGCGCTGCGCCCGCTGCCCGAAAAATTCCACGGCCTGGCCGACCAGGAAGTGCGCTACCGCCAGCGCTATGTCGACCTGATCGTCACGCCCGGGTCCAAGGACGTGTTCCTGAAGCGAAGCCAGGTGATCCAGACGATGCGCGACGTGCTGCGCGCCGAGGGCTACCTCGAGGTCGAGACGCCGATGATGCAGCCGATCCCGGGCGGGGCGGCGGCGCGGCCGTTCAAGACGCACCACAACGCGCTCGACATGGAGCTCTACCTGCGCATCGCGCCCGAGCTGTATCTCAAGCGCCTGGTCGTCGGCGGCATGGAGCGCGTCTTCGAGATCAACCGCAACTTCAGGAACGAAGGCATCTCGACGCGCCACAACCCCGAGTTCACGATGCTCGAGTGCTACGCCGCCTACGAGGACTGGCAGTACATGATGGACCTGACCGAGCGCCTGGTGCGCGCCGCCGCGGGCAGCTCGCAGGTCACTTACCAGGGAAAGACCATCGAGCTCGGCAAGCCGTTCGCGCGCCTGCCGATCGCCGAAGCGCTGCGCCAGCAGGGCGTGCAGGGCGACCTGCGCGATCGCGCCTTTCTATCCGCTCAGCTGACAAAGCTGAAGGTCGAGCACGGCAGACAGCAAGGCTGGGGCGCGCTGCAGCTGATGCTCTTCGAGACGCTGGCGGAGAAGCACCTGGTGCAGCCGACCTTCGTCACCGATTTCCCGGCCGAGGTGTCGCCGCTCTCGCGGCGGCGCGACTCGGATCCCGAGCTCGCCGACCGCTTCGAGCTTTTCATCGACGCCAAGGAAATCGCCAACGGCTTCTCGGAGCTGAACGATCCCGAGGACCAGGCGGCGCGCTTCCTCGAGCAGGCGCGCATGAAGGAAGCCGGCGACCAGGAGGCGATGTACTACGACGCCGACTACATCCGCGCGCTCGAATACGGCATGCCGCCCGCGGGCGGCATGGGCCTGGGCATCGACCGCCTGGTGATGCTGCTGACGGACAGTGCAAGCATCCGCGATGTCATCCTGTTCCCGCACATGCGGCCGGAGTCTTGACACTCGTTACATCTGGTAACCAATGCTCACCGTAGCGGGTGGGCGGCGTCCGTAACCTGTGGACGTTCGCGAAACACACAGGAGGAAGACGCGATGGAAACCAACACCAAGAAGCTGCACCCGCTGCTGACGCTGGCGGCGATTTCATTAACCCTTTTCTCGGCGGTGGGCATCGCCGCGCTCACCGGGCTGCTCCCGCACTCGAAGGGCGCCGTGAGCGAGCCCACGCCGGTCGCCGCGGTGCAGACGTCCGCGGCGATCGTCGAGCCCGCGCCGGCACCCGCACCGGAAGCCATGCCGGCTCCGCAGCCGGTGAAGAAGCACGTAGCGGCGAAGCCGAAACCGGTGCAGCACGTCGCCGCCGCCGAAGTGCCGGCTTACGCGCCGCCGCCGCCCCCGGTAGCGCAGGCGCCGCAGCCGATCGTCAACCCCGGCTTGCTCGGCATCGTGCAGTCAGTGCGTGAAGTCGAGCAGAAAGGCGATGCCAAGGGCGTCGGCGCAGTCGGCGGCGGCCTTGCCGGCGCGGTGCTCGGCCACAACATCGGCGATCACAACAAGCTGGTCACCATACTGGGCGCAGCAGGCGGCGCCTTCGTCGGCAACCAGGTCGAGAAGCAGGCGCGCGCCACCAAGCATTGGGAATTGACGGTGCGCTACGACGACGGCACGACGCANACCTTCGCNAGCGAAGCGCAGCCGTTCTGGCACCAGGGCGACCGCGTCCGTCTNTACGAGGGCAGGCTGCAGCCGGTCTAAAGCTTCAGAGCGACGAGTCCAATCAACACCGCGCCGGTGGCGACGAGCCGCCGGCGCGTCAGCTGTTCCTTCAGGACAAAAAAAGCGATGACNGCGGCGAAGACCACAGAGGTCTCGCGCAGCACCGCCACCACGGCGATCGGCGCCCGCGTCATCGCCCACAGCGCGATGCCGTAGGCGCCCACTGCGCAGCTGCCGCCGATCATGGCGCGCCGCCAGTTGCGGCGGAAATAGCTGCCGACCGCGGCGCCGCGGCGCAGCCAGCCATAGAGCAGGATGACGACGCCGTTGGCGGCGAAGAACCACAGCGTATAGCTCACCGGCGCGCCCGAGAGCCGCGCCCCCTGCCCGTCGATCAGCGTGTACGCCGCGATCACCACGGCATTGGCCAGCGCGAACGCGGTCGCGCGCCCGTCGTGCTTGCCCGCTGCGAAGCCGAAGACGCCAGCGCAGATCATCAGGATGCCGAAGGTTGCGCCGAGCGGCAGCACCTCGCCTAGCACCACCGCGCCGACCAGCGCGACGATCATCGGTCCGCCGCCGCGCATCACCGGATAGGTATAGGAGAGCTCGCCCCAGCGGTAGGCGCCGGCGAGGAACACGAAGTACAGGATGTGCACCAGCGCCGAGCCGGCGACCCAGGGCCACGACACTCGCGCCGGCGCCGGCAGAAAGATCGCGACGACGAGCGCAATCAGCCCGGAGCCGAGCGCAATGTTGATCGTCTCGAGCTCCTTGTCCGCGCCCGACTTGACCAGCACGTTCCACGACGCGTGCAGCAGCGCCGCTCCCAGGACCGCGAGCGTCACCGGCAGGCTGATTTCCACAGCTAGAGAATGACCTGCTGGATGAGCGGCATCATCCGCTCGACCGCGGCGCGCCCCTCGGCGATCGCTTCCTTGGCGCGGTGGTATTCCATCGCGCCGAAGTTCGGCAGCAGCGGCGTGATCAGCACGTCGGCCGGCTCGCCCGCAAGGCGGCTGCGCGCGACGCGCTGCTCGACGATGTCGAGCGCGGTGTTGAACACCTCGAAGATCGACGGGATCGCCGGCTCTTCGCCCTTCGCGCGCAGCGCGCTAAGCCACCGGGCGCGCAGGCGCTCGCGCCAGCCCGGCTCCTGCGGCGGCGCCGCCGGCAGCTCGCGCCCCATGTTGCGGTAGGCACCGAGCTTGCCCCAGCTCAGATCCACCGCAATCACGATCTCGGCGCCGAACGCGCGGCACATCGAGACGGGAACCGGGTTCACCAGGCCACCGTCGACCAGCACCGTGCCGTGGTAGATCACCGGCGTGAAAAGCCCGGGGGTTGCGATCGACGCGCGCACCACGTCGAGCAGCTTGCCCTCGCGCAGCCAGATCTCGCGGCCGGAACTCAGTTCCGTCGCGATCGCACCGAACGGCACAGGCAGCTCGGAGATGTCGCGGTCCTGGAACGTGGCACGGAACAGGTTGAACAGGCGCTGGCCGCGGATCAGGCCGCCCTTCCAGGTGAGGTCCATCAGGCGCACCACCTGGGTCCATTCGAGCCCCGTGACCCAGGACTCGAGCTGGTCGAGCTCCCCGGAAGCGTACACCGCGCCGACCAGCGCTCCGATCGAGGTGCCGCAGATGAGATCGGGCTTCACGCCGTGCTCTTCGAGGGCGCGAATCGCCCCGATGTGCGCCCAGCCTCGCGCGCTGCCGGCGCCGAGCGCGAGACCGATGCGGGGTTTGCGGCTCAGACCTTCAAACCCTCTCGAAGATCGCGGCGATACCCTGCCCGCCGCCGATGCACATGGTGACCAGCGCGTAGCGCTTCTTCGTGCGCTCGAGCTCGTAGAGCGCCTTCACCGTCAGGATCGCGCCGGTGGCGCCGATCGGATGGCCGAGCGCGACCGCGCCGCCGTTCGGGTTGACCTTCGCCGGGTCGAGGCCGAGGTCCTTGGTCACCGCCATCGCCTGCACGGCGAACGCCTCGTTCGACTCGACGACGTCCATGTCGGACGGCTTGAGCCCGGCCTTTTCGAACACGCGCTTCACCGCCGGTATGGGCCCGAGTCCCATGAGCTGCGGCTCAACGCCCGAGTGCGCATAGGCGATGAGCCTCGCCAGCGGCTTGGCGCCGGCGTTTTGCGCCGCCTTCGCCTCCATCAGCACGACCGCCGCCGCGGCATCGTTGAGGCCCGACGCGTTGCCGGCCGTGACCGTGCCGTCCTTCTTGAACACGGTCTTGAGCTTCGCCATGTCCGCCATGCTCGCTTCCTTGCGCACATGCTCGTCGGTGGTGAACTGCTCCACGCCTTTGCGCGACTTGAGCTCGACCGGAACGATCTGGCTGTCGAAGTACTTGCTGTCGATCGCCTTGGCGGCGCGGCGATGAGACTCCACCGCGTACTGGTCCTGCTGCTCGCGCGTGAAGCCGTATTTGGCGGCGATGTTCTCGGCGGTGACGCCCATGTGGCCGTGACCGAACGGATCGTGCAGCGCCGCGGTCATCGCGTCGATCGCCGGCGCATCGCCCATGCGCTGGCCCCAGCGCCCCGAAGGCAGCATGTAGGCGGCGCGGCTCATGCTCTCGGCGCCGCCCGCCACCGCCGTGGTGCAGTCGCCGAGCAGGATGTGCTGCGCGGCCGAGACGATCGCCTGCAAGCCCGAGCCGCACAGGCGATTCACCGTGAGGCAAGGCGTGCCGACCGCGATGCCGGCATCGAGCGCGGCAACGCGCGACAGGTACATGTCGCGCGCCTCGCCATGGATCACGCTGCCCATCACCACATGGCCGACGCCGGCCGGATCGAGCTTGGCGCGCGACAGCGCTTCCTTGATCGCGATCGAGCCGAGCTTNGTCGGCGGCACTTCCTTGAACGCACCGCCGTAATCGCCGATTGCCGTGCGTGCNGCCGCGACCACCANTACTTCCGTCATAGCCTTCTCCCGTGTAGATCATGCTCGTCGGCGCGCTGGATCAGCACGTCGGCAAATTCACCGCTCTTTCCGCCTTTGAAACGCACCACGCCGTCGATGTCCGGGGCATCCGCGCTGGATCGCCCAACGCCCGCCTCGTCGATCAGCACCTTGAGTGTCCTGCCCACCTTGCGCTGCAGCTTGGCCGCGCTGATTTTCGCCTGCAACGCCATGAAGCGCGCGCGCCGCTCTTCCTTCAGCTCCTCGGGCACCGGGTCGGGCAGCGCATTGGCTGCGGCGCCCTCGACCGGCGAATAGGCGAAGCAGCCGACGCGGTCGAGCTGCGCTTCTTCGAGGAAGCTGAGCAGCTCGGCAAATTCGGCCTCGGTCTCGCCGGGAAANCCGGCGATGAACGTCGAGCGGANGGTGATGTCGGGACAGAGCGTGCGCCAGGCGCGGATGCGCTCGAGCACCTTCTCGGCGCTCGCCGGGCGTTTCATCAGGCGAAGAATCCGCGGGCTCGCATGCTGAAACGGCACGTCGAGGTACGGCAGGATCTTGCCCTCGGCNATGAGAGGAATCACCTCGTCGACGTGCGGATACGGATAGACGTAGTGCAGGCGCACCCATACGCCGAGCTCGCCGAGGGCTTTGCACAGGTCGGTCATCTTGGTCCGCACCGGGCGACCGTTGACGAAGCCGGTGCGATATTTGACGTCGACGCCATACGCGCTCGTGTCCTGCGAGATCACCAGCAGCTCCTTGACGCCGGCCTTCACCAGGTTCTCGGCTTCCTGCACCACCTGCGCGATCGGGCGCGAGACCAGATTGCCGCGCATCGACGGAATGATGCAGAAGGTGCAGCGATGATTGCAGCCTTCGGAAATTTTCAGATAGGCGTAGTGCCGCGGCGTTAATTTGATTCCCTGCGGCGGCACCAGGTCGATGTACGGATCGTGCGGCTTCGGCAGGTGCTGGTGCACCGCCCGCATCACGCTTTCGGTGTCATGCGGGCCGGTGATCGCGAGCACCGAGGGATGGACCTTGGCGACCACGCCTTCCTTCGCGCCGAGGCAGCCGGTGACCACCACTTTTCCGTTCTGGGCGAGCGCTTCGCCGATCGCGTCGAGCGATTCCTCGACTGCCGCGTCGATGAAGCCGCAGGTGTTGACGATCACCAGGTCGGCATCGTCATAGCTGGGAGAAGTGGCATAGCCCTCAGCGCGCAGCTGCGTGAGGATGCGCTCGGAGTCTACGAGCGCCTTCGGACATCCGAGGGAAACGAAGCCTACCTTGGGACTACTTCTCGGTGTCGCTCTTGTCGCTCTTTTGCTGGCCAGAGGGGAAACCGGGGAAGGAAATACCGGTGAACATGTTGCGGGCCTGGTTCTGCATCTGATCCTGGAACTGCTGGAACATCTTCTGGCTCTGCTCCATGTAGGCCTGCATCAGGCTCTGCATCGCCGGACCCTGCAGGTTCATGAACTGCGACCAGAGCTCNTGCGAGGCGCGCGAGTTGTCGCCGTACATGCGCTTCGACTGGTCCTGCAGCGCGGTCTGGATGTCCTGGAACGCGCGGATGTTGCGCTCGAGGTACGAGCCCATCATGCCCTGCATCGCGTTGCCGTAGGAGCGGATCAGCTGCGACAGGAGCTCGGAGGAGAACAGCGGCATGCCGCCCGACTCCTCCTCGAGGATGATCTGCAGCAGGATGGCGCGCGTCAGGTCGTCGCCGCTCTTCGCGTCGACCACCTGGAATTCCTCCTGCTTGAGGACCATCTGCTTGACGTCGGCGAGCGTGATGTAGCTCGACGTCTTGGTGTCGTACAGGCGCCGGTTCGGATACTTCTTGATCAGCCGGAGCTGGTGTTCCATCTTGGGCTTCGGTTCGGGGAGTGCCACAGACTTAGTCTACTCCTTCCTTAATACCCTATGCCTTAGTACATGTGCTGGCCGCCGTTGATGGAGATGTTGGCGCCGGTAACGAACGCCGCNTCCTCGGAGCACAGGTAGATGATGAGGCCGGCGACCTCGTCGGGCTTGCCCAGGCGCCCGATCGGGATCTGCGGCAGGATTTTGGTATCGAGAATTTCCTTCGGGATCGCCGTCACCATCTTCGTGCCGATGTAGCCGGGCGAGATGGTGTTGATGGTGACGCCCTTGCGCGCGACTTCCAGCGCCAGCGCCTTGGTGAAGCCGTGGATGCCGGCCTTCGCCGCCGAGTAGTTGGTCTGGCCGAAGGCGCCCTTCTGCCCGTTCACCGACGAGACGTTGATGATGCGGCCCCAGTTGCGATCGACCATGCCGTCCATCACCTGCTTGGTCATGTTGAAGCACGAGTCGAGGTTGGTGCGCATCACCGCGTCCCAGTCGGCCTTGGTCATCTTCTTGAAGGTCATGTCGCGCGTGATGCCGGCGTTGTTNACCAGGATGTCGATCTGGCCGACGTCGCGCTGNATCGCCGCGCACTGGCGCGAGCACGATTCGTAGTCGACGACGTCGACCGGAAAGGCGGAAAAGCTGTAGTCGCGGCTCTTCATTTCCTCGAGCCAGGACTTGTACTTGGTGTTGGACGGCGAGTACGTGACAACGACGCGATAGCCCGCNTCCGCCATCTTGGTGCTGATGGTCTCGCCCAGACCACCCATGCCGCCGGTGACGACGGCAATGCGCTGCTTTGCCATGACTCCTCCTCGGGGGGAGGAAAGTCTACATCATGTGCATTCCACCATTGACGCTGATATTGGCGCCGGTGATGTAGCCCGCCTCGTCGGAGGCCAGGAAGGCCACTACCGCGGCGATTTCCTCGGGCCGCGCCAGACGCCCCATCGGGATCGAGGCGACGATCTGCTCGCGGATCTCGGCACGGATCGCCTTCACCATGTCGGTCTCGACATAGCCGGGGGAAACCGTGTTGACGGTGACGCCCTTGCGCACCACTTCCTGGGCGAGCGCCTTCGAGAAGCCCGCCATGCCGGCCTTGGCCGCCGAGTAGTTGGTCTGGCCGAACTGGCCCTTGATCGCGTTCACCGACGAGATGTTGATGATGCGGCCCCAGCCGCGCTCGACCATGCCGTCGATCACCTGGCGAGTGACGTTGAACACGCTGTTGAGGTTGGTGTTGATGACCTCCATCCAGTCCTTCTCGGTCATGCGCTTGAACACCGAGTCGCGCGTGATGCCGGCGTTGTTGACCAGCATGTCGATCGGGCCGACCACCGAGCGCACGTTGTAGAACATCTCCGAGCAGGAGTCGAAGTCGGCGACATCGCCCTCGGCGGCATGCACGCGATAACCCGCGGCGCGCATCGCCCCGATCCATTCATCCTTCTTCTCGTAGCCGGGCAGGCAACCCGCGACCACGGTGTGGCCGGNCTGGCCCAGGCGCTTGCAGATCGCGCTGCCGATGCCGCCCATGCCGCCCGAGACGAACGCGATGCGCTTGATGATCGGTTGCGCACTGTCGCGCCAGGTCTCCTGCTCGAGCAGCGGTCGATCGATGACTTCTCCTTCTTTGCCCATGGCCATTCCTTTTTATGAACGCTCTACGGCGAAGGCGACACCCATGCCGCCCCCGATACACAGCGACGCCAGTCCCCGCTTGGCGTCGCGCTTCTGCATCTCGTGAAGCAGCGTGACCAGGATGCGGCAGCCCGAAGCGCCGATCGGATGGCCGAGCGCGATCGCGCCGCCGTTCACGTTCACTTTGGAGAGGTCCCAGTTCATCTGACGATTCACCGCGATCGCCTGGGCGGCGAAGGCTTCGTTGATCTCCATCAGATCGAGGTCCTTCGGCTCCCATCCGGCGCGCGCCAGCGTGCGCTTCGATGCCGGCACCGGGCCCATGCCCATGTATTTCGGATCGACGCCCGCCGAGGCGAAGGCCTTGATGCGCGCGATGGGCTTCAGCCCCAGTTCCCGTACTTTTTTGGCAGAGGCAAGGACCACCGCAGCGGCGCCATCGTTGAGCCCCGAGGCGTTGCCCGCGGTCACCGTGCCGTTCTTGTCGAACGCCGGCTTCAGGCCCTTCATCGCGTCGAGCGTCGTGCCGTGGCGCGGATATTCGTCGTCCTTGAACATCACCGGACCTTTGCGCGACGGAATTTCCACGGTGAGGATCTCGTCGGAAAACCTGCCGGCTTTCTGCGCCGCCTCGGCCTTGTTCTGGCTCGCGACGGCAAACTGGTCCTGCTCTTCGCGCGTCACGGCGTATTCCTTGGCCACGTTCTCGGCGGTGACGCCCATGTGGTACTGGTTGTAGACGTCCCACAGGCCGTCGACGATCATCGTGTCGACCAGCTTGGCGTCGCCCATGCGGAAGCCGTCGCGCGAGCCGTTGAGCACGTGCGGCGCAAGGCTCATCGACTCCTGGCCGCCGGCGACGACGATGTCGGCGTCGCCGTGCGCGATCGACTGCGCGCCGAGCATCGCCGCCTTCAGGCCGGAGCCGCACACCTTGTTGATGGTCATCGCCGGGATCATGTCCGGCAGGCCGGCCTTGATCGCGGCCTGGCGCGCGCCGTTCTGTCCGATGCCGGCGGTCAGCACCTGGCCCATGATCACTTCGGAAACCTGCTCGGGTTTGACGCCTGCGCGCTTCAGCACGTCGCGGATCACCAGCGCGCCGAGCTCGGCCGCCGGCGTCTTCGCCAGCGTGCCGCCGAATTTTCCGATCGGGGTACGCACTGCGCCGACGATATAGATCTCTTCCATATGACCTCCTAGTGAACTACGCGGTGCCGGACATAGCGGCCCGGCGCCGCTTCAATCGGTTTGTATTTCGCGTTGCCCGCGCGCGCCGGCGCCTTGCGCTTGCCGCCGCCGTGCGCCTCGAGCCACTTGGACCAGCGCGGCCACCAGCTGCCCTTATGTTCAGTCGCCTGCTCCAGCCATTGCTCAGGCTCAGCCGGGTAAGGCGAGCCCACCCAATGGCTGCGGCGATTCTTGGACGCGGGATTGACCACGCCGGCGATGTGCCCGCTCGCACCGAGCACGAACATCTTGTCGTCGCCGCCGAGCAGGTTCAGGGTGCGGTAGGCCGAGCGCCACGGCACGATGTGGTCCTCGCGCGTCGCCAGGCCGAACATCGGCAGGCGCACGCGACCCAGATCCACTGGGNCNCCGCAGTTGGTCAATGCGTTCGNAACGCGCAGCTTGTTTTCGAGGTAGGTGTTGCGCAGGTANTAGCAGTACATCGGGCCGGGCAGATTGGTGCTGTCCGAGTTCCAGTAGAGCAGGTCGAACGCGGCAGGCTGCCCGCCGAGCAGATAGTTGTTGACGACGTAAGGCCAGATGAGATCGTTCGCGCGCAGGCTGGAGAACACGAACGCGAGATCGCTGCCGGGCAGGATACCGCCGGCGCCGATCGCGGCCTCGCGCGTCGCCACCGAGGTTTCGTCGACGAACAGACCGATCTGGCCGGTGTCCGAGAAGTCGAGCATCGCGGCGAGGAAAGTCGCGCTCGCCACGCGCTCTTCTTTCTTATGAGCTTGAACCGCCAGGGCGGCGCCCAGCAGCGTGCCGCCAACGCAGAAGCCAAGAGCGTTCACCTGGTCGGCTTTGGTGATTTCCTGCGCGACGCGCAGCGCGCTGAAGACGCCGAGCTCGAGGTAATCGTCCCAGCCATAGTGGCCCTGCTCGGGGCCGACATTGCGCCAGGACACCATGAACACCGTATGGCCGCTGTCGACGGCGTAGCCGACGAAGGAGTTCTCGGGCTGCAGGTCGAGGATGTAGTACTTGTTGATGCACGGCGGGATCATCACCAGCGGTCGCTTCGCCACTTCTTCGGTGCGCGGCCGGTACTGGATCAGCTGGATCAGATCGTTCTCGTAGACCACCTCGCCCGGCGTGGTGGCGATGTTGCGGCCGAGCGCGAAGGCGCTCTCGTCGGTCTGGCTGATGCGTCCCTTGCTCGCATCGGCGAGCAGGTTCGCCATGCCGCGCGCCAGGCTCTCGCCTTTGGTGTCGAGCGCGGCGCGCAGCGCCGCCGGGTTGGTCGCGGCGAAATTCGCCGGGCACATGGCGTCGATCCATTGCCGCGCGGCGAACAGCGAGCGCTCCTTTGCCGCCGCCTCGAGCGGCGCGGCGCCGATCACCTGCTCGATGTATTTCGCGGCGAGCAGATACGACTGGCGCAGGTAATCGAAGTAAGGGTTCTCACGCCACTCGCGCGCGGCGAAGCGCCGATCGTCGTCCTCGACCAGCGACTCCTTGCGTCCCGCAAGCAGCGCGGTCCAGAGCTTCGTCTGCTGGTCGAGATAGCTCGCCTGCAGCGAGCTGTTGCGCTCGAGGTCCGGCGGCGCGGTAAACAGGCGCATCCAGCCCTGCGTCACGGCATTGCCCGACTGCGCGATCGCTGCGAGCAGCGCGTCGGGCGAGCCGGATTGCGGTGGAGGAGAAGCCTGTAGGGAAGCCAAACTAGTCGATTTTGCGACGCACAACCCCGTGCGTCAAATACCGGTTAACCCACTGATCAGTAGTTCCTTTTACTTAGTGCGCGAGCAGCAAGCGCACTGCCGCGATGCTGCCGATGCCCAGCGCGATCAAGAGCGCCTGCGAGGCGGTATCGCGCAGCTCCGGCCGGCGATGCAGGCCGGGTATCAAATCGGCCACCGCGACGTAGATCATGCTCGCGGCGACGACGCCGAGCAGCGCCGTTTCCCCTTGCTGGAAGTACTGCAACCCGTAATAGCCGCCGACACCGCCGAGCAGCGTGGCGCAGGAGGACAGGAGATTCATCGCGAGCGCCCGGGCGCGCGAATAGCCCGAATGCAGCAGGATCAGGAAATCCCCGACCTCTTGTGGAATCTCGTGGGCGATGATGGCAACGGCGGCGATGATGCCGAGCTCGGTGCTTTGCAGGAACGCGGCGGCGATCAGCACGCCGTCGACAAAGTTGTGCACGGTATCGCCCACGATGATGAGCAACCCGCTGCGGCTGTGTTCGTGCTCGTGCCGGTCGTGCACCTCGCAGTTCTCGGTATGGCAATGGCGCCAGAGCAAGAGCTTCTCCAGCACGAAGAAGGCGAAGATGCCGGCGAGGATCGAGATCGCGGCCTCGCGCGGCGGGCCTTTCTCGAACGCGTGCGGGATCACCTCGAGGAACGCCGCGCCGAGCAGCGCNCCGATCGCGTACGACACCAGCATCGGTATCCAGCTCGCGCGCACGAAAAGCGCGAACGCGGCGAGCGCGCACGACAGCGTGCCGCCGGCGAAGCTCGCCACGAGGATCCAGCCCAGCGTCATATAGGGATGAAGAGGCGGGGATGAAGAGGCAGGGGTCGGGATTCTACGTGAGCCAGACAGCAGCAGCCATGCGCATTGACGTGCGATCGCGCCGGTAGGAGAAGAAGCGCTGGTCGCTGTAAGTGCAGAAGTCGCCGCCGTAGATGCGCGCCACACCCTTCGCCTGCAGGCGCGCACGCGCCACCGCGTAGAGATCGAGCAGCCAGTGGCCGGGACGCGTCGCGCTAAAGGCGGCCTCGGGTCCGCCGATGGCAGCGCGCACTTCGTCGCCCACCTCGTAGACGCGCGGGCCGATCGCCGGGCCAAGCCATGCGTTGAGCGTGCCGGCGCTCGCGCGCGTCGCATCGATGGTCGCTTCGAGCACGCCCGCGGCGAGGCCGCGCCAGCCGGCGTGCGCAGCCGCGACGACGCTGCCGGCATCGTCGGCGAACAGCACCGGCATGCAATCGGCGATCTTCACCACGCAAACCGTGCCGCGCTCACGCGCCACCGCGGCATCGGCCTGCATCAGCGTAGTCGTGCGATCGGCGTCGATGACCCTCGCGCCGTGCACCTGGTGCAGCCAGCGCGGCTCGGCGGGTAGCAGCGCGCGCAGCTCGCTGCGCCCCGCTTCGGCTCCGATATCGCCCATCGCTGTGGTGGTGGCCAGAGCGCCGACATGGCGCAACGGCCAGCCGGGGAAAATGGCGGGCGTCCTCATTTTTCTAGACTTCGCAAGCGCGCAGGCTGGCAACCAGCTGCTTGAAGTCGCGCGGCAGCGGCGACTTCCACACCATCGGTTCGCGCGTCTGCGGATGCGTGAGCGAGAGCTCGGCGGCGTGCAGCGCCTGGCGCGGGAAATCGATGCCACCGCGCGTGCCGCGCCGGTACACGGTGTCGCCGACGAGCGGATGGTGGATGTGCTGCAGATGCACGCGGATCTGGTGCGTGCGCCCGGTCTCCAGGCGGCATTCCACCAGAGCGGCGCGGCCGAAGCGCTCGATCACGCGGTACGCGGTGCGCGCGGGCTTGCCGCGATTCGTCACCGCCATGCGCGTGCGCTGGCGCACATCGCGGCCCACCGGCGCATCGATCGTGCCGCTTGCCGGCGGGTCGCCCTGCACCAGCGCGAGATAGACGCGCCCCATGCTGCGCTCAGCAAGCTGGCGCACGAGATCGGTCTGCGATTCCACCGTCTTCGCGACGACCAGCAGCCCGCTCGTGTCCTTGTCCAGGCGGTGCACGATGCCAGCGCGCGGCACGCCGGCAAGCGCCGGCGCGTGCGCGAGCAGCGCATTGAGCAGTGTGCGGTCGGGCTGCCCGGCGCCGGGATGCACTACCAGCCCGGCCGGCTTGTCGATGACGATGAGCGCCGCATCCTCGTGCACGATCTTGAGCGGCATGCGCTGCGCGCGCGGCGCGGCGGCATCGGGCAACTGCGGCGGGGAAAGCATGATCTTTTCTCCGCCGGACACCGCCATGCGCGTCGCCGCGCTCTTGCCGTCGACCAGGATGTGGCCCGCGCGCAGCCATTCCTGCAGGCGATTGCGCGAGTACTGGTGGAACAGGCGCGCCAGCGCCTGGTCCAGGCGCAAGCCGCCCATCTCCTCCGGTACCGTGGCGCTGAGCGGCGCGACGAACGTCGCATCCCAGTCGCTATAATCCTTGCGCCCCATGCTCAGAAGTCTACTTGTTGCGGCGTTCTGCGCCGCTTTACTCATCCTCGCCGGCTGCAGCGGCCTCGGCTCGAAGGACGAGACCCAGGACTGGACCGCGGAGCGCCTGTATGGCGAGGCGAAGGACTTGATGTCCTCGCGGGACTGGGCGAAGGCGATCAAGTACCTCGAGAAGCTCCAGGCGCGCTATCCCTACGGGCGCTACGCACAGCAGGCGCAGCTCGAGGTGGCCTACGCGCAATGGAAGGACGGCGAGCGCGCCTCGGCGATCGCCGCCGCCGAGCGCTTCATCAAGCTCTACCCGAACCATCCGAACGTCGACTACGCCTGGTACCTGAAGGGGCTGGTCAACTTCAACGAGCTCGCGGGCCCGCTCTCCTGGCTCACCACCCCGGACATGAGCGATCGCGATCCCANGGCGTCGCGCGAGGCGTTCATCGCTTTCAAGGAAGTNGTGACGCGCTTTCCGAAGTCGCGCTANGCCGAAGACTCGGCCGCGCGCATGCGCTACCTCGTCAACGCGCTCGCGGCGAACGAAGTNCACGTGGCGCGCTACTACATCAAGCGCGGCGCCTACGTCGCCGCGGCNAACCGNGCGCAGTTCGCGATCGAGCACTATCCGCAGGCGCCCGCGATAGAGGGCGCGATGGTGGCCCTGGTGCAGGCCTACGACGCGCTCGGCATGACCGACCTGCGCGATGGCGCGCAGCGTGTGCTGACGAAGAACTTCCCCGACAACTCCCATCTCAAGCCCGGCGGCAAGAAGAGCGGGCCGTGGTGGCGCTTCTGGGATCGGGGCTGATGAAGCGAGTCCTGGTCATCGGCGCGGCCGGCATGATCGGCCGCAAGCTGACCGAGAAGCTGAAGGGCGAGCCGCTGGCTGAGCTGACGCTGCACGACGTGGTCCCGAGCCCGATACCGGCTGGCCCGGCCTTCAGCGTAAAAACGGTGACCTCGGACCTCTCCGCGCCGGGCGAGGCGGAAAAGCTGGTGGCGGCGCGGCCCGATCTCATCTTTCACCTCGCCGCCATCGTTTCCGGCGAGGCCGAGGCCGACTTCGACAAGGGCTACCGCATCAACCTCGACGGCACGCGGCATCTGTTCGACGCCATCCGCAAAGTCGGCGACGGTTATCGGCCGCGGGTGGTGTTCACCTCGTCGATCGCGGTGTTCGGCGCGCCGTTTCCGGAGGCGATCGGCGACGAGTTCCTCAATGCGCCGCTTACCAGCTACGGCACGCAGAAGGCGATCGGCGAGCTGTTGCTTTCCGATTACAGCCGGCGCGGCTTCTTCGACGGCATCGGCCTGCGCCTGCCGACGATCTGCGTGCGCCCGGGCAAGCCCAACCGCGCCGCGTCGGGATTTTTCTCCGGCATCATCCGCGAGCCGCTCGCGGGCCAAGGAAGCGGTACTCCCGGTGCCGAAGAGCGTGCGTCACTGGTTCGCTTCGCCACGCGCAGCGATCGGCTTTCTGCTGCACGCTGCGCGCCTCGATACCGGCGAGCTCGGGGCGCGGCGCAATCTGACGATGCCCGGGATTGCCGCCACCGTGGGCGAGCAGATCGAGGCGCTGCGCAAAGTGAAGGGCGAGGCGGCGGTGCGGCTGATCCGCGACCAGCCCGACGCCACCATCATGCGCATCGTCGAGGGCTGGCCGCGCAATTTCGACGCCCGGCGCGCAGCCGCGCTCGGCTTTCGCGCCGATTCGAGCTTCGAGGAGATCATCCGGATTCACATCGAAGACGAAAGAATGCCTGCACCTCTTCGAGGCTCCGGGTCGGTTTCATCGGCGGCAGGCTCTTGAGAATCCGCGCGCCGTAGGGACGCGACAGCAGGCGCGGGTCGCAGAGCATCAGCACGCCGCGGTCGCCTTCGTCCCGGATCAGGCGTCCCGCGCCCTGCTTCAACTGCAGCGCCGCCTGCGGCAGCTGCAGCTCGTTGAACGGGTTTCTGCCGCCGGCCTTGAGGGCGTCGATGCGCGCCGCAAGCACCGGATCGTCGGGCGGCGCGAACGGCAGCTTGTCGATCACCACCAGCGAGAGCGCGTCGCCGCGCACGTCGACGCCTTCCCAGAACGACGCGCTGCCGAGCAGCACGGCGTTGCCGAGGCTGCGAAAACGTGCCAACAGGTCGCTGCGCGAGCCGGTGCCCTGCACGAGCAACGGATACTGCAGGGTGCCGCGCAGCAGCTCGTGCGCGCGGCGTAACGCCCGCAAGGTGGTGAACAGCAGGAAGGCACGGCCGCCGCTCGCCTCGAGCACCGGAACCACGGCTTCGATCACCGCATCGGTGAACGCCGGGTCGTTCGGCTCGGGCGGCAGGCCCTGCGGCAGGTAGAGCAGCGCCTGCTCGGCGAAGCGGAACGGGCTTTCCCAGCGCCGCGTCTCGGCCTGCGGCACGCCGAGCTCGCGCGTGAAGTGGCCGAAGTCGTCGCCTACGGCAAGCGTCGCCGAAGTGAAGATCCAGGCGCGCGGATGGTCGTCCATCTGGCGCTGGAACAGCTCGCCCGTATGCAGCGGCGTGACATGCAGCTGCACCGACTGGCCGAACACCTCGGCCCAGCGCACGTCCTCCTGCGAATCGCTCTCCGTGAGCCGCGTCAGCACCGCGAAGGCGTTGCCGGCGCGCCGCGCGCACGCGCCCAGCCCTTCGGAGCGCTCGGCCTGCGCGGCGAGCGCCGCATCGAGCATCTTGAGCGCAGCGCGGATCTTCACCAGCGCTTCCGGAAAGCCGGCGATGCGCAGCGCCTGCGGCCAGGCGAGGCGCACCGAGCTGTCGCCGAGCGCGAGGCGCAGATCGCGCGCCGCCTTGTCCAGGCGATTGGCGAGCGCCTCGAGCTCGGGCGAGGCGCCGCCGGCCGAGCGCAGCTCGGCGCGCGCATCGCGCGAGAGCTCGACCAGCTGATGCGACGAGAGCGTGTCGCCGAAGAACAGGCGCGCGGTCTCGGGCAGCTGGTGCGCTTCGTCGAAGATCAGGGTATTGCACGCCGGCAGCAGCTCGGCCACGCCCTCGTCGCGCAGCACCACGTCGGCGAAGAACAGATGATGATTGATCACCACGATATCGGCGGCGAGCGCGTTGCGCCGCGCGCGCATCACGAAGCAGTCGGCGTAATCCGGGCAGCTCTGGCCGAGACAGTTGTCGCGCGTCGAGGTGGCCTGCGACCAGATCGGCGCGTCCTCTGGCACATCNGGGAGGTCGGCGCGGTCGCCGGTCGTGGTCAGCGCGGCGAACCTTTGAATCCGTTGCAGCTGGGACGCCTCTTCCCGCGTACTGGCGCCGCCTTCGGTAGCGGCGCGGCGCAGGCGGTAGAGGCAGACGTAATTCGCGCGGCCCTTCAGCAGCGCTATGCTGGCCCCCGAAGTGAGCGCTTCGCGCACCGCCGGAAGATCGCGGTCGAACAGCTGGTCCTGCAGCGTCTTCGTGCCGGTAGAGACGATGACCTTGCCGCCGGCGAGCAACGCCGGGACGAGATAGGCGAAGGTCTTGCCGGTGCCGGTGCCCGCCTCGGCGACCAGCACGCCGGTCGACTCGATCGTTGCGGCGATCGCCTCGGACATCTCCATCTGCCCGCTGCGCCGGCGATAGCCGGGGATCGCCGCGGCTAGCGGCCCCTCCGGCGCAAACACGCGCTCAAGGGATTTCATCGACACGAATCCAGGCGCGGCGCGTTTCGCCGCGCGAGCTTTGCGTGGCGGAGGCGAGGCCGCGTGCGTCGCGCGAACCAGCCATATCAACCGCGCCGAGCAGGAACCATTCGCCAAGCTTGCCGCTCGCGGTGCTGCCGGCGANCTCCACATGCACCGTGTCGCCCGAGATGCGCGGCACCACCTCGAAGCCGGAGGTCGTCTCCTGCACCACGNTGACCTCCTGCGACACCACGCCGGCGGGGGTCTGGATGTACTGGCGCTGGCGCAACGGGCGCGACTCGCCGGTGAGGATCGTGGCGCGCGCGCCCTCGAGCGCCTGCAGGCGCTGATCGACGCGCTCGTCGGCGCGCGAGCGCGAATCCTGCGCGCGCAGCTCGACCTGCGCGTCGCGGTTCGTCACGCGAGCACCCGCCTCGATGCCGCGGC
>JGI25614J43888_10000112_pt1 | contig 23081 bp, 18 predicted proteins | sample GraSoi_2013_60cm_FD_43888 | JGI IMG/M metagenome (IMG submission 43888) | reverse complement strand
CCGCTCGTCCTGCCGCCGCAGACGCTGTCCGAGATCACCGGGCCGATCTTCGGCCAGGACGAGGTCAAGCCCACGGACAACGACCTCACGCGTCAGCACAAAGGCGATCCGATCGGCGAGCGCATCATCGTCGGCGGGCGCGTGCTCGACGAGAACGGGCGCGCGGTGCCGCACATGCTGGTCGAAGTTTGGCAGGCGAACGCCGCCGGCCGCTATCCGCACAAGACCGACCAGCACAACGCGCCGCTCGATCCGAATTTCTCCGGCGCGGGTCGCACCATGACCGATGCGGAAGGCCGCTATCACTTCATCACCATCCGGCCAGGCGAGTACCCGTGGCGCAACCACTACAATGCCTGGCGTCCGGCGCACATCCATTTCTCGCTCTTCGGGCCGGCGTTCCTGACGCGCATGGTGACGCAGATGTATTTCCCCGGTGACCCGTTGCTGCCGTATGACCCGATGTACAACTGCATCGCCAACGAAGCCGCGCGCGCCCGGCTGGTCGGGGTTTTCGACTGGGAGCAAACCATTCCTGAGCAGGCGCTCGGCTACCGGTTCGACATCGTGCTGCGCGGGCGCGAAGAGACGCCGCTGGAGAAAATGCCATGAGCCTGTACGCCACCGGCAACCAAACCGTGGGGCCGTACCTCCACATCGGTCTCGATTGGCTCGTCACCACGGACATCGCGCCGCGCGGCATCGCCGGCGAGCGCTTCGCCATCCAGGGCCGCCTGATCGACGGTGATGGTGTCGGCGTGAGCGACGGGCTGATCGAGATCTGGCAGGCGAATGCACAGGGCAAATACGCGCATCCGGAAGACCGGCAGAAAAAGCCGCTGCAGAAGGGCTGGCGGGGCTTTGGCCGTGCCGCCACCGATGCGCGCGGCGGCTTTCGCTTCCGTACCATCAAGCCCGGGCCAGTGCCCGGCGCCGAGGGCGAACTGCAGGCACCGCATCTCGTCGTCTCGGTCTTCATGCGCGGCATGCTCAAGCATCTCGCCACGCGCATGTACTTTCCCAATGAGCCGGCGAATGCCGACGATGCGCTGCTCAAGCTGGTAGCGCCGGCGCGCCGCGCGACGCTGATTGCCAAGGAAAAGGGCAAGGGCGCGCTCGAGTGGAACGTGATCCTGCAGGGCAAGAACGAGACGGTGTTCTTCGACTTCTGAGCCTCGAGCTCATCTTCGCCGACGAGCACTGCGCTCGAGCGCTAAGCGACGAGCAGCTGCTTGCGGCGATGGCGCGATTCGAAGCCGCGCTGGCGCAATCCAGCGCTGGGCTGGGCATCGTGCCCAAGCGGGAAGCCGAGGTCATCGCGCAGGTGTGCGAGCGGGCGCGCTTCGATGCAACCGCGCTGGCGCAGGCGGCGCGCCACGCCGGCACGCTCGCGATTCCTTTCGTGCGCGAGCTGACCGCGCAAGTCGCGACCTTGTCCAAGGAGGCCGCACGGTTCGTTCATTTCGGCGCGACCAGCCAGGACGTCATCGACTCGGCGCTGGCGATGTGCCTCAAAGCCTCCAGTGAGCGCACGGACAGTCTCGCTCGCGAGCTGGGCGACGCGGCGGCCGAGATCGCACGCCGGTACCGGGACACGCCAAGCGTCGCGCGCACCCTGCTGCAACCGGCGATTGCGGTACCGTTCGGCTGGAAAGTGGCGATGTGGCTTGCGCCGCTCGTGCATTCGCTGCCCCAATACCGCGCCGCAGCCGCGGCCGCNGGCACCCTTCAGTTCGGCGGCGCCGGCGGCACGCTGGCGGCGTTCGGCGACAAGGGCAGCGCGCTCGCCGACGCGCTCGCCACTCGCCTGCAATTGCAAAGCGCGGTGACCTGGCACAGCGCGCGCGATCGCTTTGCTCGTCTGGGATGCGAAACCGCGGTACTGACCGGGATCAGCGCGAAGATGGCACGCGACGTTGCGCTCTCGATGCAACCCGAGATCGGGGAGCTCGCCGAGCCCGCGNCAGCGGGGCGCGGCGGCTCCTCGAGCATGCCGCACAAGCGCAACCCGGCGGGCTGTCTGCTAGCGCTGGAAGCGGCGCGCCGCGCACCGGGCCTCGCAGCGACCCTGCTCAACCAGATGGACCCAGAGCACGAGCGCGGCCTTGGCCACTGGCAGAGCCAGTGGCTCACGCTGCGCGAGCTCGCCTGCGCGGGCGCGAGCGCGCTTGCCGCCATGGTGGAAGTGCTGCGCGGGCTGCAGGTCGATGTCCAGGCGATGCGAGCCAACCTGGAACGCACCAAGGGACTCGTGTCTCCGAGGCAGTCTCGTTGCGGCTATCGCGCGCGCTGGCCGACAGGCTTTGCGAGCAGGCGATGCGGCAGAACACGCATCTGCTGGAGGTCATGCGCAACGATGGCGAAGCGAAGCGCGCGATGCCGGCGGCCGAGATGGCGGCGCTATTCGAGCCGCAGCACCATTACGGCGCCGCGTCGCAGATGATCGAGCGCGTGCTCGCCGACTGGGCTAGCGTGCGCGGAAGCGTTGTTTGACGTCTTGCGGGATAGTTTCGCCCCTGAGTGGCGTACCCGGACCGCTCACGTAGCGGCCCCAGACCCGCGTTTCCTGGGCCTTCGCCAGCGTGACGCCATCGTTGCGCACGATGTCGTGCGCGACGACGAACGACTTGCCACCGAAGCGCGCGATACGCGAACGCACCTCGCAACGATCGCCGTGCGCCGCGGGCGCGAGGAATTCGCAGGCGGCAGAGACGAGCGGCATAGCCATGTGCTCGTCACGCATCCACTTCGGCCCGAAGCCGGCCAGCTCGAACAGCGCCCAGCTCGCCGCGTCGATCCAGCGGAAGTAGGTGGGGTAGAAGATGATGCCCGCAGGATCGCAGTCGCCCCAGTGCACCTGGCAGGGCAGGCTGCTGACGATCGAGCCGAACTCCGTCTCTGCGCTCATGGGAGGCCGCGATTATAGGCATCCGCGATTGACACTTGCGCAGGGCGTGGGCAGACTCCCACCCTNCGCGCCGATTTGATGTTCAGCTTGCGGGCGCGTTACAAATTCCGCTAAAGAGACGCGTCGACCAGGCCCGTCTGCCGAAAGCTGAACGGGCTTTTTCATTGGAGCGTCCGTGTCGCCTGCCTCGCCCGCCGCCAAGCTCGAAGCGCTGCTGCGCGAGCGGATCCTTGTNCTCGACGGCGCGATGGGCACGATGATCCAGCGGGCGCGCCTCGCGGAGGAGGATTACCGCGGCGCGCGCTTTCGCGACTGGCCGCGCGAGCTGCGCGGTCACAACGATCTGCTATCGCTAACCCAGCCTCGGCTGGTGCGCGACATCCATACGCAGTACCTGCAGGCCGGCGCCGACATTATCGAGACCAACACGTTCAACTCGACCTCGGTGGCGCTCGCCGATTATGCAATGCAGCCGCTCGCGCGCGAGCTCAATCGCGCCGCGGCCGAGCTGGCCAAAGAAGCGGTGCGCGAATGGCAGGCGAAGACGCCGCAACGGCCGTGCTTCGTCGCTGGCGTGCTCGGACCGACCAACAAAACCGCCTCGATCTCGCCGGATGTGAACGATCCAGGCTTTCGCGCGATCCACTTCGACGGCCTGGTGAGCGCCTACACCGAGGCGATTGAAGGCCTGCTCGAAGGTGGCGTCGATTTGCTGCTCGTCGAAACGGTGTTCGACACGCTGAATGCCAAGGCGGCCTTGTTTGCCATCGAAGCGAGCTTCGAGCAACGCGGTGTGCGGCTGCCGGTCATCATCTCGGGGACCATCACCGACGCTTCGGGACGCACGCTGTCCGGCCAGACGGCGGAGGCGTTCTACAACTCGGTGCGCCACGCGCGGCCGCTCGCCGTCGGGCTGAATTGCGCGCTCGGGGCCAANGAGCTGCGACCCTACGTCGAGGAACTNGCCAAGCTCGCCGAGAGCTTTACCTCGGTCCACCCCAACGCTGGCCTGCCCAATGCGTTCGGCGAATACGAAGACACGCCGGAGTCCATGGCGCGGCAGCTCGGCGAGTGGGCAAGCANCGGCTGGATCAACATCGCCGGCGGCTGCTGCGGCACGACGCCCGAGCACATTGCCGCGATCTCGCANGCCCTCGCGGACGTTGCGCCGCGGCGGCCGGCGGCGCGGCCGCCAGCGTTGCGCCTTTCCGGTCTCGAACCGCTGAACATCGACGAGCAGTCGCTCTTCGTGAACGTCGGCGAGCGCACCAACGTCACCGGGTCACGGGCCTTTGCGCGTCTAGTCCTCGCCGGCGACTACGCTGCCGCGCTNTCGGTGGCGCGCCAGCAGGTGGAAAACGGCGCGCAGGTCATCGACGTCAACATGGACGAGGCGATGCTCGACTCGGAGAAGGCGATGACCACCTTCTTGAACCTGCTGGCGGTAGAGCCCGACATCGCGCGCGTGCCGTTGATGATCGACAGCTCGAAGTGGAGCGTGATCGAGGCCGGCTTGAAGTGCGTGCAGGGCAAGCCGATCGTCAATTCGATCTCGCTCAAGGAAGGCGAGGAACCGTTTATGCGCCAGGCACGCCTCGCACGCCGCTATGGCGCCGCGGTCGTGGTCATGGCGTTCGACGAGAAAGGCCAGGCCGATAGGCTCGAGCGGCGCATCGCAGTGTGCCAGCGCGCTTACAAGTTGCTGACGGATTCTGGCTTCCCGGCCGAGGACATCGTCTTCGACCCGAACATCTTCGCGATCGCGACTGGACTCGAAGAACACGCGCGCTACGGCATCGACTTCATCGAGGCCGTGCGCTGGCTGCGCGCCAACCTGCCGCAGACCAAGGTTTCGGGCGGCGTCTCGAACCTCTCCTTCTCCTTCCGCGGCAACGACGCGGTGCGCGAAGCGATGCATACCGCTTTCCTCTATCACGCGATCCGCGCCGGAATGTCGATGGGCATCGTCAACGCCGGGCAGCTCGGCGTGTACCAAGAGATCAACCCCGAATTGCGCGAGCATGTCGAAGACGTGATCTTCAACCGGCGTGCGGACGCGACCGAGCGCCTGGTGGAGCTCGCCGGGCGGGTCAAAGGCGCCGCGAAGGAAACGAGCAAGGACGAAGCCTGGCGCGCCGGCAGCGTCGAGCAACGCCTGGCGCACGCGCTGGTCAACGGCATCACGGCGCACATCATCGCCGACACCGAGGAAGCGCGCCTCAAGTTGCCGCGCCCGATCCAGGTGATCGAAGGGCCGCTGATGGACGGCATGAATGTCGTCGGCGAGCTGTTTGGCGCCGGCAAGATGTTCCTGCCGCAGGTGGTGAAATCGGCGCGCGTGATGAAACAGGCGGTAGCGCACCTCATACCCTACATCGAGGCGGAAAAGGCGCGCACCGGCGAAGCGCCGCGCGCCAAGGGACGCATCGTGCTTGCCACGGTCAAGGGCGACGTNCACGACATCGGCAAGAACATCGTCGCCGTAGTCCTGCAATGCAACAACTACGATGTCGTCAATCTCGGCGTGATGGTCCCCGCACAGACCATCCTGGAAACNGCGCAACGCGAGAANGCCGACGCGGTCGGGCTTTCCGGCCTGATCACGCCCTCGCTCGAAGAGATGGCGCACGTCGCGCACGAGATGGAGCGCCTGGGCCTGAAGCTACCGCTGCTCATCGGCGGCGCCACTACCTCGCGCGCGCACACGGCGGTGAAGATCGCGCCGAATTATTCGGGGCCGGTGGTCTACGTGCCCGACGCTTCGCGCAGCGTTCCGGCGGTACAGAGCCTGCTGTCCGATTCGCGCGACTCCTATGTCGCACAGGTACGCGCCGATTACGAAAAGATCCGTGTCCAGCACCAGCAAAAGGCCGGCCCCGGACCCCTGCACCCGATCGCCGAAGCGCGGCGCCTCGGCCTGCAAACCGACTGGCGTGCCTATCTGCCGCCGCGCCCGCGCTCGACCGGTGTCACCGTGCTGCGCAGCTATTCACTGGCGGAGCTCGCCGAGTACATCGACTGGTCGCCCTTCTTCCAGGCCTGGGAGCTGTCGGGACCCTANCCGCGGATTCTGCAGGACCCAGTCGTCGGTACCGAGGCGCGCAAGCTGTTCGCCGACGCCAATGAGATGCTCGGNCAGATCATTCGCGAGCGCTGGATCGAGGCGAACGGCGTCTTTGCGCTCCATCCGGCGGCGCAGGTCGGTGGCGACGATATCGAGATCTACGCCGACGAGACGCGGCGCTCGAAGCTCATGANCTGGCATAACCTGCGCCAGCAGAACCACAAGCCGCAGGGCCGCGCGAACTTGTGCCTTGCCGACTTCGTGGCGCCCAAAGCGAGCGGCGTCGCCGACTGGGCGGGAGGATTCGCGGTCTGCGCGGGCGGCATCGAAGATCGCGTACGGCGCTTCGAGGCGAGCCACGACGACTACAACGCGATCATGCTCAAGGTGCTGGCCGACCGGCTGGCGGAAGCCTTCGCCGAGCGCCTGCACCAGCGGGTGCGGCGCGAGTTCTGGGGCTATGCNGCGGATGAAAAGCTGTCGGCCGCCGAGCTCATCGCCGAAGCCTACCGCGGCATCCGTCCCGCGCCCGGCTATCCGGCCTGCCCCGATCACACCGCAAAAGGNNNTTCCGCCTGCTCGATGCGGAGCGCAATGCGGGCATGCGTCTGACCGAGTCATTCGCCATGTGGCCGGCGTCGGCGGTCGCCGGCTTCTACCTGGCGCATCCGCAGTCGAGCTACTTCGCGGTCGGCAAGATCGGACGCGATCAGGTCGAGGATTACGCGCGCCGCAGCGGCATGACGCTAAGCGAGGCGGAAAAATGGCTCGCGCCGAATCTCAGCTACGAGCCGCATGCGGCGCCGCTCGGCGCGCCGCTATAATCGGTGCATGGGAAAAGGCGACAAACGAACGCGCAAGGGCAAGATCTACAAGGGCAGTTACGGCAAAAAGCGTCCGCAGCGCATCAAGAAGAACAAGAAGCAGCCGCGCTGATTACTCCTCGCGGCGGCCGACCGGCAAGCCGAGGGCCTTAAGCTTGCGGTAGAGATGCGTGCGCTCGAGCCCCGAGCGCTCGGCTACGCGCGACATGCTGCCGTGCTCGCGTGCGAGCAGGTGTTCGAAATACACGCGCTCGAACGCCTCGCGGGCCTCGCGATAGGGCCGGTCGAGCGCGATCTCGGGCTGCGCGCCCGGTGAGCCTCGTGCCGCGAGCACCCGTTCGACGTCGAGCAGCTGAATCTCCTCCTCGAGCGTGGTGAAGGCGAGGTCCTTGACCACGTTTTCCAGCTCGGCCAGGTTTCCAGGCCAGGAATAGTGGCGCAGCGCGTTCAGCGCCGCGATCGCGAGGCGCCGCGGCGGGCTGGCGCGCGCTTCGACCAGCTGGGCCAGCATCAGCGAAGCGAGGTCGGGCACGTCCTCCGCNAACTCGCGCACTGCNGGCAGCTTGAGCGTGAGTTCCGCGAGGCGCGTGCAAAGCTCNGGATCGAACTCGTGCTTCTCGATCAGCGCGCGGATGTCGAGAGGCGAGAACGACACGACGCGCGTCTTGTATTTGTCNGCCCGCGGCAGCAGGAATTCGAGATGACGCTGCTCGGTACGCTCAAGGCGGCTCAGGTCCGGCAGGAAAAGAATCCCCCCGGCCGCTTTCGCGAGCAGCTCCGAGGGCGGTTCGGCAAGCATCTCCGCGCCGGCGAGGAACGGCGCGCCGCTCGGCACGAGCAGCCGCGCGAAGAGCTCCGGCCGCATGCCGCGCTCGCCGCGCAGCATCAGCGGCGCCACGAGCTGCGCGAGCTGCGCCAGGCGTTTCTTGGCGTCGGCCAGCGCACCCGAACGGCCGATCGCCGCCAGCGTCACCTGCGGCGACGGCGTCGCCTCGGGGTTGCGCAAGGCGCGCTTGACCGTCGTCAGCAAGCGCTGCAGTGCAATCGGCTTTTCCAGGAAATCGAGCGCGCCGATACGCGTGGCCTCGACTGCGGTTTCAATCGTGCCGTGNCCCGACATCATGATCACCGGCATGTTGAGCTGGCCGCTCGCGGCCCACTCCTTGAGCAAAGTGATGCCGTCGGTATCCGGCATCCAGATGTCGAGAAGCACGAGGTCGGGGCGCGAGCGCTCGCGGATACGGCGCGCGTCTCCTGCGCTCTCGGCGAGCGCCACNTGGTGCCCCTCGTCCTCCAGGATCTCCGACAGCAGCTCGCGGATGCCGACTTCGTCGTCGACGACGAGGATCTGCGCCACTAGGCAGCCTTTGCGAGCGGCAGCAGCACCGTCACCGACGCGCCGCGCGCTGGCCGGTTCTCGATCGCGATACTGCCGTGATGCTCGTCGATGATCTTCTTCACGATCGCCAATCCGAGGCCCGTGCCTTTCGGTTTGGTGGTGACGTAAGGCTCGAAAATGCGCGCCATCAATTCCTCAGGGAAGCCGCCGCCGTTATCGGACACGGCGAGCCGCACGCGGTCGCCGGCGAGCTCGGTGCGCACCTCGATCGCCGGCGGGTGGGCCGCGCTGCGCACGTTCTCGAGCGCGTCCTGTGCATTCTGCACGAGGTTATGGATCACTTGCCGGATTTGCGCGCCATCGGCCCACACCGGCGGCAGGTCGTCAGCGAGCCGCTTGCCGATCGGCACCCGCGAGTTCTCGTACAAGGCGAGCACATCGGCTACCAGCCTATTGAGATCGAGCCGCGCTGGCTCGGGCGCGGGCAACCTCGCATAGTCGCGGAAGTCGTCGACCATGGCTTTCAGCGCGGTCACCTGGCTGACGATGGTGCTGGTCGAGCGCCGCAGGGCCTCGGCGTCTTCGCGCGAAAGCCGGTCGCCGAGCTTCATTTCCAACCGTTCCGCCGAGAGCTGGATCGGCGTCAGCGGATTCTTGATTTCATGCGCCAGTCGGCGGGCGACCTCGGCCCACGCGGTGGCGCGCTGCGCATGGATCAGTTGGGTGATGTCGTCGAACACCAGCACATAGCCGCCGCCGGTCGCCTGGGGCAGNTGCGCGCCGCGCGCATGCACCGTCTTGCCGGTGCCCTTGAGCCGCAGCTCCAGTTGCCAGGTCTTGTCGCCCTGGCCGCGAAAGTGCTCGCGCATGAGATCGGTAAAGGTTGCAAGCTCGGGCCCGAGGATCGTGGTGGCGCCATGATTCGAGATCGAGAGCTCCAGCTGGTGGTCGAAGACCAGCACGCCGGCCGATAAATTGGCGAGGATGTTCTCGAGCCGCGCCTTCGCGGCTTCGAGCGCGGCGCGGTTGGCCTCGAGCACGCGCCGAGCCTCGTCGAGCTGGTGCGTCATGGAGTTGAACGATTCGGTGAGCACGCCGAGCTCGTCGCGGCTGGTGACCGGTGCCTGCCGCGAGAAATCGCCGCGCGCCACTGCTTGCATGGCCTGGGCCAGGGTGGCGAGCGGTTCGGCGAGCAGCTTCGATTGCGTGACCGCCACCGCCACCGCCACGAATAACGCCATGAGCAACGCAAAACTCAGTGTCACCACGTAGATGCGCTTCAGGCCTTCGCGCGAGAGCGCGAGCTCGCGATAGTCGCGATACGCCGTTTCGACCGCCTCGGCGTTGTGCGCGAGGTTCGCCGGCACGCGTGCGCGCAGCTGCAGAAAACGCGGCTCGCTCGCAAGCGCGAGTGCCTCCATCGGCACGATCGCCCGCAGCGCGAGCGAGCCGCTCGCCACGGCATCGATCGAGCTCAATCCGCGCTGCAGGCGTGCCTGGCGCAACACCGCCGCGGCGGGCAAGTCCGGCACGAGCTTCGTCGTGTCCTCCGCGGCGCTGGCGATCAGCCGGCCGTTGGCGGCGACTACGATCGCCTCCTGCACTCCAGCCTGCAGACGCGCGCGCTCGAGTTGCGGGACGAGCTGCGCCGGCGGCGTATCGGCAAGCTCGACGGCCAGGGCGCGCGCCTTCTTCTGCAACTCGAGCAGCATCTGGTCGATCGCCTGCTGGCCCAGGTTCATTCCGCCCTCGAGCGCGGCATCGACCTTGACGTCGAACCAGGACTCGATCGATCGCGTGATGAACTGCACCGATACCGCGTACACGATGAGGCCGGGCAGCAGCGCGAGCGCGGCGAAGCGCAGGAATAGCCGCAGCGTCAACCGCGTGCCGAATACGCGCGCACGGTAGCTGCGCGCCATCAGCAGAAGCTGATAGCTCACCAGGCCGGCAAGCAGCGTGGCCAGCGCCGCGTTGAGCCCGAGCAGCAGGGGGTATTGCTGGGCGAAGAACGCGGTGTCGCCGCTCGCGGTAGCGAGCAGGAACAGGCCCACGGTCGCGACTGCCGCGCCGATGATGAGCAGGAGCTTCATCGATCGGTCTGCCGCGGCTCGCGGCTTTCCACCGGCGCGGGCAGCTGCTGCGGCGAGCGCACCGTGAAGCGTTTCCATGGCGATTCGAGCTGCAGCTCNCGGCTGGTCAGCGCGCTCAACTGGAANGGNTTGGGCAGCAAAGTCGTATCGAGCCGCATGCGTACNGCCGCCTCGTAGTCGGCATCGGAGAAACTCACCGTGCGGTCCACCACCAGCCAGTTGCGTATGTGCTTGAGCACATTCAATGCTTCGTCCAGCGTAGCGAAGCTTTGCTGCAGCAGGCCGGTCGACAACCGGTACTGCCGCGACAGCGCATGATAGGACAGNCGCAGCTGCAAGCGCTTGGCTGCGGCCGTCTCGTCGAACCAGTACCAGCGCCGGCGAGTTAGTTCGAAGTCGACCCGAAAGTAAAGCGGCACGCCGTTCGACACGACTTCGGCGAGACGCGGCGTCAGCACAAAGTCGAAATCGGTGTCGAGTACCAGGCCGTCCTCGACCGCCTGCAGCCGCGCCTCNCGCACCTCGATCTCATTGGCGCAGACGAACGACGCGACGAACAGCAAGAGCAATCCGCTGCAGAAGGCGATGCTGCGCATCGCGCTCACATCAGGCTTGTTTTGCGATCAACGCGTAGTAGAACCCGTCGTGCNCGGCGTCGGGCAGCCATTGCGCCGGCGCGCCGTCAGCGAGAGCGAGACGGCGCGCGCTGCGCTCGCCGGCGATGAACGCCTCGAGGACGGCGTCGTTCTCCTGCGGAAATACCGAGCAGGTGGCATACAGCAATTTACCACCCGGGGCGAGCAGCCGCCAAAGCGCATCGAGCAGCGCCCGTTGTCGAGCGGCGAACGCCGCGAGATCGCTCGCGCGGCGCAACCATTTGGCATCGGGACGGCGCCGCACGATGCCCGACGCCGAGCAAGGCACATCGGCGAGGATGCGATCGTAGGGTCGGCCGTCCCACCATTGCTCCGGGCGACTCGCGTCGCCGACAATGACCGTCGCCGCCAAACCGAGACGCTCGAGATTGGGCGTGATGCGTGCGGCGCGCGCAGCATCGATATCGAGCGCAGTAAGCGCCACATCCGCGAGCTCNAGGATGTGCGCCGATTTCCCGCCAGGCGCGGCACACGCATCGAGCACGCGCTGGCCTGACTGCAAATCGAGGCAGTGCGCGGCGCGCTGCGCGCCNGGGTCCTGCACCGAGACTTCGCCCGTGCCGAAACCGGCCAGGCGTTCTACCGGCAGCGGATTTTCGAGCAGTATCGCCTGGCCGCCATAGCGACGCGCGGCGATACCTTGCCCGGCGAGCCGCGCCTGGTATTCCTCCGGTTGCACGCGTCGGCAATTGACGCGCAAACCCATCGGCGGATGCGCATTGCCGGCAGCAAGCACCGCCTCCCATGCGGNCGGATAGGCGCTGCGCAGAATCTCGATCCACCATTGCGGATGCTGATGCTTGGCTTCCGGCTCGCGCTCAAGCCGTGCTTCGATTGCAGGGCGATCGCGCAGAAAGGCGCGCAGCAGGGCATTCACATACCCTTTTGCCGGCCAGCGCTCGAGCAAGCCACAGGCCTTCACCGATTCGTCGACTACGGTGTGCTCGGCGTGGCGCGCCGATTCGAGCGCGTACAGCGAGCACCAGAGCAGCGCTTCGACCAATGCATCCGGCCGGCCGCGGCGCGACAAGGCCGCAACGATCGCCTGCAGCCGTCCATAGCGGCGCAGCGTGCCGTGGGTAAGGTCGATCAGCGCGCCGGCGCGAACCGACGGGAGCTCGNCAGCGAGGCTGTGCCCTGCGGCTACTCGACACACGATGCGCGACGCTTCGCCAAGCTGAACCGCTAAGGTCGCGGAATGCTTCAATCGAAGCGCTCGCCGGGGACGAGGCGGCGACCGCGCAAAAACTCTGCGGCCGGCATGCGCCGCCCGCCTGCGGGCTGCAATTCATCGATGGCGAGCGCATCGATGCCGCAGGCGACATGAATCGCCGTGCTCGCCTCGAGGATCGTGCCTGGCCTGCCGTGGCCACTCACGACGCGACCGCGCCAAACCTTGGTCGCGTCGCCCCTCAGCCGCGCGAGTGCTCCGGGCGACGGGCGAAAGGCGCGTACCGCGCGCTCAAGCTCGGCTGCGGGACGCTCCCAGTGCAAGGCGCTCTCAGCTTTCTCGATCTTGCGGGCGTACGTGGCACCCGCTTCGGGCTGAGCGATCGAGCGCGCATTCCCGTTTGCCAAGTCTGCGAGCACCGTCAATAGCGTTTCCGCGCCCAGCTCGGCTAAACGGTCATGCAGCACGCCGAAGTCGTCGTCGGCGCCGATAGCGACGCGCCGCTGTGCGAACACCGGCCCGGTATCGAGCCCTGCATCCATACGCATGATGGACACGCCGGTCTCCCGGTCGCCNGCGAGGATCGCTCTTTGAATCGGCGCGGCGCCGCGCCAGCGCGGCAGCAATGACGCGTGAATATTGAGTGCGCCATGCGTTGCCACCTCGAGAACGGGTTGCGGCAACAGCAGCCCGTACGCNGCGACCACCATCGCATCGGCGTGCACCGCTCGAAGACGCTCGATCACCTCAGGCGCACGCAGCGTCTCCGGCTGGAAAACCTCCAGAGCGTGAGCCAGCGCCGCTGATTTCACCGCGCTCGCCGTGCTATGCATGCCGCGGCCTGCGGGTCGATCCGGCAGGGTAAGGACAAGCGCAATGCTATGCCCGGCATTGAGCAGCCGGGCGAGCGCGCGCTCAGCGAATGCCGGGGTTCCTGCGAAGATTAGGCGCAGGAATGCGGGTCGATCAGGCCGACTTGCGCAGCTGCTTGGCGAGCTTTGCGCGCACGCGCTGCTGCTTGAGCTGCGACAGGTGCTCGACGAAGACCTTGCCCTTCAGATGATCCATCTCGTGCTGAATGCAAACCGCGAGCAGGCCCTGCGCCTCGAGCGTAAACGCGTTGCCGTTTTGATCATAGGCCCGAACCTTGACGCGCTCGGCGCGCGGCACCAGCTCATAGATGCCCGGGACCGACAGGCAGCCCTCTTCGATATCGGACTCGCCGGTCGCCTCCACGATCTCCGGATTGACTAGCACGACGAGCGAATCGCGCCGTTCCGAGACGTCGACCACGATGACCTGTTTGTGGACGTCGACCTGTCGCGGCGAGGCCAATACCGGGCGCCGCGTACATGGTCTCGGCCATGTCAGCGACCAGTTTCTTGAGCCCCTCGTCGAAAACGGTAACGGGAGCAGCCAGCTTGTGAAGTCGGGCGTCGGGGTAGCGGAGGATGTTCAACGTCGCCATCTGAGGACANATTTATTTGCAAATTGAATAGATTATATGGACAATCTCAGGTGCCATATAAGCTATTGGAAAAAACGGCCGATCCAGGAGCCGCAAACGGGCGGGGTCACCATGGTCCAGCAATTGCGTAAGTCTATCACAACACTCGCTTTCTTCGCGATCTCGGCGGCCGCAGGGGCCCAGGCGCCGAGTGCTCCGCTGACCCTGCGCCCCGATGCTCCCGACCGCTATGTCGTAGTTCCAGGCGATACCCTATGGTCGATTTCGCAGCGCTATACGGACTCACCCTGGCGCTGGCCCGAGCTCTGGGGCCTCAATAAGGACCAGATCCGCAACCCCCACCTGATTTACCCCGGTTATGTCATCGCCCTTGACCGCGCTCGCGGGCAACTGACGATCGGCGGCGCGGTCCGGCCGGCTACCGCGCCAACGGCCACGGCCACCGGTAGCGTGAAGCTTGGCCCGCGCGTGCGCGCGGAATCGCTCGCGCAGGAACAGATCCCGAGCATTCCGGCTGCAATCATCGAACCCTTCCTTGCACGGCCGCTGATCGTCGAGCCCGATGGCCTCGACCGCGCCCCGACCATCGTCGGCACGCAGACCGATCGGGTGATCCTCGCCGCAGGCAACAGCGCTTACGTACGTGGCATAGGCAGCTCGAAGGAAGAAACTTGGTACGTCTATCGGCGCGGCGGGCCTTTGATCGATCCCGACAGCAATCAAACGCTCGCCTACGAGGCAATTTACCTCGGCACGGCGCAACTCGAACGCGGCGGCGAGCCTGCGACGGTAGTGCTTACCTCCGCGGTGCAGGAGGTCGGCGCCGGCGACAAGCTGGTCGCGGCGGGCAGCCCCAAGCCGATCAGCTACGCGCCGCGTGCTCCCGGCAGCAACATCCGCGGCCGCGTGATCGCAATTCACGGCGGCGTCGCGCAGGTAGGCGAAGCCGGACCGCAGTCGGTCATCAGCATCAACCGCGGCGCGCGCGATGGTCTCGAAGTGGGCCACGTCCTTGCGCTCTACGCGCTGGGTGGCAGCGTGCGCGATGTGACCAAGACCAAAGAGGCACGTGACGCGCAGATCAAGCTGCCGGATGAACGCGCCGGCCTTGCGTTTGTGTTTCGCGTCTTCAACCGCGTATCGTACGCACTGGTCATGAACTCTCGCGGCCGATCGGCCCCCGCGATGTGGTACAGACACCCTGAGCGTCTAGCGCCGGCGATTCGCTCGCCAGGTTCTCCTCCCGCATGACGCCCGACCCGGGACTCGCGAGCTGGCTGCAGCTTTCGCTCACTCCCGGGCTCGGCGCTTCGACCCTCCGCAAGTTGCTCGGGCAATTCGGCTTGCCCGAAGCGGTACTCGCCCGCAAACGCAGCGAGCTTGCTTCTTACGTGGCACCCCTCGCGCTGGAAGCGCTCGACTCTTCCGATGTCCAGCAGGCAGTAGCGCGGGCTCAGCAGTGGCTTGCAGTAAAGGATCACTTCGTCGTCACCCTGGCCGACGAGCTGTATCCGCGCGCGCTGCTCGAGATCGCCGATCCACCGCCGCTGCTTTATGGGCACGGTCGCAGTCAGCTGCTGCCACAGGCCGCGCTCGCCATTGTCGGCAGCCGCAACGCTTCTGCTCAGGGGGAGCGCAACGCGGAGAATTTCGCCGCAGCGCTCAGCGCGACCGGACTCACGATCGTCTCCGGGCTTGCGCTGGGCATCGACGCCGCAGCACATCGCGGCGGGCTGACCGGCGCCGGCTCGACGATTGCGGTCCTCGGCACCGGCATCGATATCGTCTATCCGACGCGAAACGCTGAACTCGCCGCCGAAATCTCGCGTCGCGGATTGCTGCTTTCGGAATTCGCTCTCGGCACGCCGGCCGTCGCGCACAACTTCCCGCGGCGCAATCGATTGATCAGCGGACTGTCGCGCGGCTGCCTGGTCGTCGAGGCGGCCATCGCCTCCGGCTCGCTAATCACCGCGCGCTGCGCGGCGGACCAGGGACGCGAAGTGTTTGCGATTCCCGGTTCGATTCATTCTCCGCTATCGAAGGGCTGCCATGCGCTCATCAAGTCCGGCGCGAAGCTCGTCGAATCTGCCGAAGACGTGCTCGCCGAGCTTTCCGGGTTCCGTCCGAGCGGCTACGCGAGCACCGCCAGCAGTACGGCGCCGCCGGATTCCGGCCTGCTCGCGGTCATGGGCCACGATCCGGTCGACGTCGACTCGCTGTGCGCACGCGCTGGCTTGTCGGCCGAGCAGGTGGCCTCCGAGCTGCTGCGATTGGAACTCGACGGGCGGGTGACCGCGCTGCCGGGAGGGCTTTATCAGCGCCTGGAAAAGGCACATCGCGGGTAAACGGCCCCGTCCGCCCCGCGTTATAAGAGAGGAGCGCTATGTACGACATCCTGGTCTACGTATTCGAGAACTGCCACCAGGCCGAGCTGGCCGATGACCGCGAGCGCGTCGCGCGCAAGCTGTCCGCGGCCGGGTTCGAGGATGCGGACATAAGCGAGGCCTTGCACTGGCTCGCCGGCGTGCTGCGCGCCCCGCGCGGCGCGAGCGTATCACTGCCCGACNCGACCCGGTCCTTTCGCGCTTTTGCGCCGCGCGAGCTGGCGAAGCTCGATGCNGAATGCCGCGGTTTTCTGATTACCCTCGAGCAATCGGGAATCCTGACTCCCGAGACGCGCGAGCTGGTGCTCGAGCGTTCGCTGGCCGCTTCCGGTCACAGCCTTTCTCTGGACCAGTTGAAGCTGATCGTGCTGATGGTGCTGTGGAATCAGCAGACTCCCACCAGCCAGTTGCTCGCCGAAGACCTGTTCACCGCNCCGCAAAGCCGCTTGCCAAACTAGANTCGGGTCGCGCACGCAACGNGTGCGTGAGCGGCGGCGGTTGAACGGCGCGTGCCTTTACACTTATCATCTGCGGCCTTTCGCGCGGCATGAGCAAAAAACTTATCATTGCAGAGAAACCGTCGGTCGCGGCCGACATCGCGCGCNCGCTCGGTGGCTTCTCGCGCAAAGGCGACTACTTCGAGAGCGACCGCTACGTGCTCTCGTCCGCGGTGGGCCACCTGCTCGAGCTGGTGGTGCCCGAGGAATACGACGTCAAGCGCGGCAAGTGGTCGTTCCGGAATCTCCCGGTAATACCGCCACGCTTCGGCCTAGCGCCGCTCGAGAAAAGCGAGCAGCGCCTCAATCTGCTGCTGCGCCTNATGAAGCGCAAGGACGTCACCGCACTNGTNAATGCCTGCGACGCCGGGCGCGAAGGTGAGCTGATCTTCCGCTCGATCGTGCAGCATGCACATTCGAAGAAGCCGATCGAGCGCTTGTGGCTGCANTCGATGACACCGCAGTCGATCCGCGAAGGCTTCTCCAANCTGCGCGCNGACAAGGAATTGCTGCCGCTGGCGGACGCGGCCAAGAGCCGCTCGGAGGCCGACTGGCTGGTTGGCATCAATGGCACGCGCGCCATGACCGCCTTCAATTCGAAGGAGGGCGGCTTCTATCTCACCACCGTCGGCCGCGTGCAAACGCCGACGCTCGCCATCCTGGTCGAGCGCGAGGACAAGATCCGCGCCTTCACCTCCAGAGATTACTGGGAAGTNCATGCGCGCTTCGGCGCCAAGGCCGGCGAGTATGGAGCACGCTGGTTCGATCCCGGTTTCAAGAAGGACGACGACGCCGAACGCAAGCCGGAGCGCCTCTGGAGCGCTCGCGAGGCGGCGGCGATTGTCGCCGCGTGCCGCGGCAAGAAGGGCATTGCCACCGAGGAGACCAAGCCGTCGACGCAGTTGTCTCCTCTGCTTTTCGACCTCACCAGCCTGCAGCGCGAAGCCAACGGCCGCTTCGGCTTCCCGGCGCGCATGACGCTGTCGCTCGCGCAAGCGCTTTACGAGAGGCACAAGGTGCTGACCTATCCGCGTACCGACTCGCGCGCNCTGCCGGAAGATTATCTGCCNACTGTCAAAGACAGCCTGAAAGCGCTCGGCCAGACCGATGCCTTCGCGACCTTTGCCCGACAGATTCTCAAGCAGGGCTGGGTCAAGCCGAACAAGCGCATTTTCGACAACACCAAGATCTCGGATCACTTCGCGATCATCCCCACGCTGCAGACGCCGAAACATCTGAACGAGGCCGAGCAGAAGCTCTATGACATGGTGGTGCGCCGGTTNCTGGCGGTGTTCTACCCGGCGGCCGAGTACCTGCAGACCACTCGCATCACGCGCGTCGACGAGCNGCANTTCAAGACCGAGGGGCGCGTGCTGCGCAATCCGGGCTGGCTGGCCGTGTATGGCCGCACCATCGGCGANGAGGCCGAGAACCTGCCAGCGATCGAGGCGAACGAGAAGGTCGCGGTGATCGAAGTGAGCGAGCAGGCGAACCAGACCAAGCCGCCGCCGCGCTACACCGAGGCGACGCTGCTCTCCGCGATGGAAGGCGCCGGCAAGCTCGTAGAGGACGATGAGCTGCGCGCCGCCATGGAAGCCAAGGGCCTCGGCACGCCGGCAACGCGCGCCGCCATCATCGAGGGCTTGATCCGCGAGGAATACGTGAACCGCGAGGGCCGCGAGCTGGTGCCGACGCCGAAGGCGTTTTCACTTATGTTCGCGCTCCACATGTTGCACATCGTCGAGCTCGCNTCGCCCGAGCTCACCGGCGAGTGGGAACACAAGCTGAAGCTCATCGAAGCCGGCAAGCTCAAGCGCGACGAATTCATGAAGGAAATCTCGGAGCTGGTGCGTAACGTCGTCGGGGTAATCAAGACGGGCGAAATTCCGGACGTGGTNTACGCCACCGTGCCCGCGCCGTGCCCGAAGTGTGGTGGCGTGGTGCAGGAGAACTATCGCAAGTTCCAGTGCCAGAAATGCGATTTCTCGATCTGGAAGGTGACCTCTGGGCGCGAATGGTCGCCGGAGGAAGTCGCCGAGCTCATCACCAAGCGCGTGGTCGGTCCGCTGACCGGCTTTCGCAGCAAACAGGGACGCCCTTTTGCCGCCGTGGTACGGCTCACGCCAGATCTACGACCGGAGTTCGATTTCGGCCAGGACTCGGGCGAGGGGCAGGAGGCGCCAGATTTCAGCGCCCAGGAGCCTTTGGGTGCGTGCCCGAAGGACGGCGGCCGCGTTTTCGAGTACGGCATGGCCTACACCTGCGAGAACGCGGTCGGACCGAAGAAAAGCTGCGACTTCCGCTCCGGCCGCATGATCCTGCAGCAGCCGATCGAGCGCGAGCAGATGAAAAAGCTGCTTGAGACCGGACGCACCGATTTGCTCAGCGGCTTCGTGTCAAAGAAGGGCCGCAAGTTCAAGGCGTTTCTCGTCAAGCAGCCCGACGGCAAGATCGGCTTTGAGTTCCAGCCGCGCGCGCCTAAGGAAAAAAAAGCCGAGGAAAAAAAAGCCCAAAAGCCGGCGGAGGAAAAGCCTATACGTCGAGGTTCCGCACCCCGAGCGCGTTCAACTCGATAAACGCGCGCCGCGGCTCGACCTCGTCGCCCATCAGCTTGGTGAAGATCTCGTCNGCGGCGATGCCGTCCTCGATCTGCACCTTGAGCAGGCGCCGCGCGGTGATGTCCATCGTCGTTTCCCACAACTGCTCGGGATTCATCTCGCCCAGGCCCTTGTAGCGNTGCAGGGTCATCGATTTCTCGACCTCGCCGAGCAGCCAGCGCATGGCCTCGGAAAAGTCGTGCACCGGCTGTTTCTTCTCGCCGCGCTGCATGTAGGCGCCTTCGCCGATTAGGCCGGCNAGCATCTGCGCGGTCTGGCGNATCTGGGCGTANTCGCCGGAATGAACGAACTCGGTGTCGATCGTGCTCATGCGCACGTTGCCGTGGCGCGTGCGCTCGATGCGTACCTGGTAGCGGTCGGTCTTCTGGTCGAAGTGGGGCGCAACCGCGATGCCTTCGCCGCCGATCGCGGCCTCGAGCGCTTCGGCCGACGCTTCCGCGGTATCGCGTCGCGTCAGCTCGACCTGAACGCCGCGCAGGATCGCCTGCAAGGCCTCACGATCGATCAGGCGCGACACGCGATCGATGACCGCTTGGGCGAGCAGATACGACTTGGCGAGCTGCGCCAGCGGGTCGCCGACGATCGGTTCGGCGCCGGCGCGCGGATAGAGCGCGGCGTCGACCAGCGCCTGGCGCAGCATGAATTCGTTCAGCTCGTGCTCGTCCTTGAGATAGCGTTCTTCCTTGCCGAGCTTCGCCTTGTACAGCGGCGGCTGGGCGATGTAGATGTGGCCGCGCTCCACCAGCTCGGGCATCTGGCGGTAGAAGAAGGTCAAAAGCAGGGTACGGATGTGCGAGCCGTCGACGTCCGCATCCGTCATGATGATGATGCGGTGGTAGCGCAGCTTGTCGGCGTTGTACTCCTCCTTGCCGAAGCCGCAGCCCAGCGCGGTAATGAGGGTGGCGATTTCCGCCGATGACAGCAGCTTGTCGAAGCGCGCGCGCTCGACATTCAGGATCTTGCCCTTGAGCGGCAGGATCGCCTGGAACTTGCGATCGCGCCCCTGCTTCGCCGAGCCACCGGCCGAGTCGCCCTCGACCAGGTACAGCTCGCACTTGGCAGGATCGCGCTCCTGGCAGTCCGCGAGCTTGCCCGGCAGTCCCAGTCCGTCGAGCACGCCTTTGCGCCGGGTCATCTCGCGCGCCTTACGCGCCGCCTCGCGGGCGCGCGCGGCGTCGACGATCTTGGAGGTAATGATGCGCGCATCTGCCGGGCGCTCGTCCAGGAACTCACGCAGGCGCTCGGCGACGATTTCCTCGACCACCGGGCGGACCTCGGAGGACACTAGCTTTTCCTTGGTCTGAGAAGAGAACTTCGGCTCCGGCACCTTGACCGAGAGCACGCAGGCCAGGCCTTCGCGCATGTCGTCACCGGTCGTCTCGACCTTCGCCTTCTTCGCGAGCTCGATCTCCTCGATGTACTTGTTCAGCACCCGCGTCATGGCGGCGCGCAGGCCGGTTAGGTGTGTGCCGCCGTCCTTCTGCGGGATGTTGTTTGTGAAGCACAGCACCGATTCCTGATAGGAATCGTTCCACTGCATCGCAACTTCCACCGTGAGGCCGTCCTTCTCGCCGCGGCCGAGGAACACGTTCGGATGCAGGACATTCTTCGCCCGGTTCATGTACTCGACAAAGCCCTTCACCCCGCCGGAGAAGGCGAAGTTCTCTTCCTTGCCGGCGCGCTGATCGATCAGCACGATCTTCGTGCCGTTGTTGAGGAAGGAAAGCTCGCGCAGGCGCCGCGCCAGGATGTCGTAGTGGAAATCGACGTTGCCGAAAACTTCCTTTGAGGCAAGGAAATGCACCTCGGTGCCGCGCCGCTCGCTCTTGCCGGTCGGCTTGATCGGCGCCACGGCGGCGCCATTGCGGAACTCCATCTGATGCACCGCGCCGTCGCGCCAGATGGTGAGTCGCAGCCATTCCGACAGCGCGTTCACCACCGACACGCCGACGCCATGCAGGCCGCCCGAGACTTTGTAGCTGTTCGAGTCGAACTTGCCGCCGGCGTGCAGCTCGGTCATGACGATCTCGGCGGCGGAGCGTTTGAGCTCGTCGTCCTCCTTGATGCCGGTAGGGATGCCACGCCCGTTGTCGAGCACGGAGATCGAGTTGTCCGTGTGGACCGTCACCGTGATCTCGTCGCAGTAGCCGGCTAGCGCCTCGTCCACCGCGTTGTCGACCACCTCGAACACCATGTGGTGCAGGCCGGTGCCATCGGAGGTGTCACCGATGTACATGCCCGGCCGCTTGCGCACCGCCTCCAGGCCCTTCAGGACCTTGATGGCGTCGGAACCGTATTCGTTCGGGTTCGCGGCCAAGTCAGATTCTCATCGGCATCACGACGTACTTGAAGCCCTTCTCGCTCGCATAGCTGATCAACGCGCTGGAGGACGAATCGCCAAACGCGCATTCCAGCTCGCTGCTCGCCACATTGTTCAGCACGTCCAGCAGGTAATTGACATTGAAGCCGATATCGAGCGCATCCCCCGCGTAATGCACTTCGAGCTCCTCCTGTGCTTCTTCCTGGTCGGCATTGGAGGAGACGATCTTCAGGCTGCCATCGGTGAGCACCCAGCGGACACCGCGGAATTTCTCGTTCGACAGGATTGCCGCACGCTGCAGCGCCTGCCGCAGCGGCTCGCGCTCGATCTGCAAGCGGTTCTTGTGCTGCGTCGGTATGACGCGCGTGTAGTCCGGGAACTTGCCATCGATCAGCTTGGAGACCAGCTCGATCGCGCCGAAGCTGAACGCCGCCTGAGTGCCGGACAATTCAATGCTCACTTCATCATCGCTATCGGCAAGCAGCTTCGTCAGCTCAACTACGGTCTTACGAGGGACGATCGCCTCCTGACGTGGCAGGCTCGCCCCAAGCGGCAGCGCAGCAAAGGCGAGGCGGTGTCCATCGGTGGCCACCACCTTGAGTTCGCCGCCCTCCACCACCATCAGCAGCCCGTTCAGGTAGTAGCGGATGTCCTGCTGCGCCATCGCGTACTGCACGAGCCCCAGCAAATGCCGCAACGCCTTCTGCGGCAACGCAAAGCGCGCTACCTCTCCGGTGGCCTTGGCAAGGCGCGGAAAATCCTCTGCAGGAAGGGTCTGCAGGCTGAACCGGCTGCGGCCCGCTTTGACCACCAGGCGCTTGTCCTGGGGCTGCAGGCTGACTTCGGCGTCCTCGGGGAGGGCACGCAGAATATCGAGCAGCTTCCTTGCGCCTACGGTCAGCGCGCGTGCGTCGCGGGAACCGGCCAGGGCGCTGCGCGCACTGATCTGAATCTCGATATCGGTGGCAAGGAAACTGAGCGTTTCGGCGGAGCCGTCGATCAGTACGTTCGAGAGGATTGGCAGAGTGTGGCGTCGTTCGATGATGCCGCTCACCGCAGCAAGCGGCGCCAGCAGCTCGTCTCGCTTTGCTTTGATCATTTGTTATTTACCTAATTAGTAGTAACTAATAGAGCGCCAAGAATCGGGGGACAAACTGCAAAACCTGTTGCTCGCCAGTACCTTGATCCCTTTTGCAGGCCCGGGGAAAGCTGTGGGCGGCGTGTGAGGTGCTGTGGGCAATACGCGGCAGTTTTTTGGTGCCGCTCGCTTATCCACAATTCGCCAGACACTGGCACACAGCTTGTCCCATGAGCTCAACCCTTCAGCACCTGCTCGAGTACGAGGTAGTCGCGGTTCAGGGAACCGTCGCGTGTGCGCAAGCTTGCGATGGTCCGGCAGGCGTGCAGCACGGTGGTGTGGTCGCGGTTGCCGAACGCCTCGCCAATTTCCGGCAGGCTCATCTGCGTGAGGTCTTTGGCGAGCGCCATCGCCACCTGCCGCGGCCGTGCAACGTTGCGGCTGCGCTTTTTCGAATGCATGTCGGAGATCTTGATCTTGAAATACTCGGCGACGGTTTTCTGGATGCCTTCGACGCTGACCTGGCGGCTGTTCAGGTTGAGGATGTCGCGTAGCGCCTCTTTCGCCAGCTCGAGCGAAAGCTCTCGCCCGGTGAAGCGCGCAAATGCCAATACCTTCTTCAGGGCGCCCTCCAGCTCGCGAACGTTTGAACGGATATGCT
>JGI25614J43888_10000108_pt1 | contig 23785 bp, 14 predicted proteins | sample GraSoi_2013_60cm_FD_43888 | JGI IMG/M metagenome (IMG submission 43888) | reverse complement strand
GCGACCGTGGGCCAGGCCAGCGCAACCGGGGGAACAGCAGCAGTTCAGGCACTGACGGCCGGTAAGGCCGTTTCGATCAACGCTTTTGACCAGCTTGTTCCTGGATATGCGATCTTCTTTGCACTCTTTGGTATCAATACAGCGGCCGGGACAATCTTGCAGGAAAAAGAGGATGGCACATTCCGGCGTTTGCTGATCGCTCCAGTAAACAAATATGCTCTGCTTGGTGGTAAACTGCTCGCACAGTTCATCCTCACGCTGGCACAGCTCACGTTCTTCTTCGTCGTCGGTTACTTTGCCTTCCATCTCAATATCGGTTCAGTGCCCGCGGTAATTGCTTTGCTCATCGGCGCCAGCTTCGCCGCAACCGGCCTGGGCATCCTGCTGGTCTCGGTAGTCAAGACACGCCGCCAGCTTAATGCCATCGTGCCGTTGGTAGTACTGGTCACCTCAGCGATTGGTGGAGCGTGGTGGCCGTTGTTCCTCGAACCTACCTGGATGCAGCAGATTGCCAAGATAGGACTCACTGCCTGGGCCATGGAAGGACTCAATGGGGTGATGATCTATGGCAAAGATTTCCTGCAGGTGGCTCCAGATATCCTCGGTTTGCTGGCCTACGGTATCATCTGCTTTGTGATCGGTACGCGGCTGTTCCGCTTCCTGCAAAAGACGGCATAAACACCGGCAAAACAAAACGAAAACACAAAGCCAGGCACCTTTGTGCTTGCCCTGGCTTTGTGTTTTCTGCCAATTTAGCCCTGCTTCAACACTGCTTCTTCCAACTGCGCATTTGAATTTGTCTTTTCAAGTAAGCGAATTACCTGCTCGGTACTCTCTGAGCGAGGCAAACTTGCCATTTTGCGGCGCAGGATGGCCATTACACGCAGTTCTGAAGGTGAGAGCAGGCGTTCCTCCTGGCGCGTGCTGGACGCTGCAAGGTCGATGGCAGGAAAGATACGGCGATCCGCCAGTTCACGCGAGAGGCGAATCTCCAGGTTGCCCGTGCCTTTAAATTCTTCATAGACGACCTCGTCAAGGCGACTACCCGTCTCGACCAAGCAACTGGCGGCGATGGTGAGACTGCCACCCTCCTCAAGAGCGCGAGCAGCGCCAAAGACACGTCTTCCAACTTCTAGCGCACGAGCATCGATGCCGCCCGAAAGTGTGCGACTGCCATAGCTCCCGCGCCGATTGCGCGGCCCCTCCCACATCTCGCTGCTCAGGTTGTGTGCACGCGCCAACCGCGTGAGTGAGTCGAGCAGGATTACGACATCCTGGCCTTGTTCGACCAGCCGTTTCGCATCGTTCAATGCCTGTTCGGCAATACGTCCATGCCGTGCCAATTGCTGGTCGAAGCTTGAGGCATAGAGCCTGACGGTTGGCCCCTGCACCTCCATACGCCACTCTGTGACTTCCTCGGGCCGTTCATCAACCAGGCAGAGAAATAGATGAGCACCAGGGAAATTTGCCAGGGTTGCGGCTGCGACCTGGCGCAAGATGGTTGTTTTACCCGCCTTGGGAGGCGCGACAATGAGCGCCCGCTGCCCAAAGCCTAACGGCACAAATAAGTCGATAAGGCGCGGCCCAACCGGCGCCCGTCCCGTTTCCAGGGTTATGCGACGGTTCGGATGGATCGGCGTGAGTTTTTCAAAAGGAATAGGCGCTGTTGCCACTTTCTACAGGTCTTTCTTTTTATCAGTCAGTGATAGGGGGTACGTACTTTTACCAGTGTATCACATGTGGGCTAATGCCATAGTACTTCCAAATACATAAAAAACTCTTTTATGCTGATTCGGATGGAGACCAGCGCCTATAATCCCAAATTACTGGATCCCAGCTGATTATGACATTTCCACCTTCCCGTTGCCCTAAATTGAGGGTCTCATCAAGGTTTTGCATTATCACTGCTCTCACTTCGGATACAGCTGTCTCAACTGGATATCTTCCAAATACCTCTTCTAGCTTACTGTATTTGTACGAAGACACTCCTAATCGTACAGTCACATTCGGTATTTCCAGCAGCCTTTCTTTTGGTGTTAGTCTACTTATAGCTACATTTCGAGCATCAATACGGTAATCTCCTACCAGAACTTTGTACAGATTTCCAGCTCGATTCCGCGCCTCTTCAAGTATCATCCCTCTTAGGAAGAGATAGTACCTGTCTGCACTCACATGGTATAGCCGTCGCAGCTCATCAGGCTCAGAGTATGTACGAAGCTGCCCCAATATCCGTGACCCTGCTTCCCTGCTGAGATTTCTTGCTACTCGGTCTCCTAATCTTGTTGCAAGGCTGCTCTGGTTATCTATATCGATCACGATGAAGGAGACAACCTCCTCAGCTTGTTGCTCAGTCATATCCTGCGCATGAATACTTGTGAGGAGTTCTTCTAAATCATTGATAAAATCGTCCTCGGACAAAAAGTCTCTAAATGAGCCATCCACCAGGCCTGGATTCGTGATCACATGCGCAAGTCTCCCCGTTACTTGCCGCCGTGTTTGATACGTTGCTAGCAAATCCTCTATCATGCGTGTAATCATTCTCAAGGCTCGTTGATCCGCTTTGGAGAAGGCTTCTATTTCATCTGAGGCGATGTAGAGCGATGCTACCGCCAGTCCATCCTCGCCTGCTATCGGCAGCGCAATGGCGGAGCGCGTTGATTCTTCCAGTTCGCGATAAGCTAGATCAGAAGGCATCACCCTAGGTCGATAGATGACATGTCCAGTCTGATAAGCTCTGAACGTCAAGCCAGAACGCGATACATATAACCTCATGGTGCTCACCCCTACCGGCGCATGCTTACTATGCGCTCGCACCTCGAGTATGCGCTGTTGCAGTGGTAGTGAGGTATCTTGTGGCAGAAAGAGATTACAAAAGCGCCAGCGATCCCCGCCATCAGGCGTTTTCCCACCCAGCGCGACTACCATCTCTGTCAGCCCATCGAGCATGGCATCGGTTACAGCTGGGCCGCTCCTAAAATTGGTGACCTGATACGTCCAGTCTCGCATGCCGTAGTCGAAGCAAGACCGCCATTGCTCTACATACTTGTACACAAGTCCCAGCAAACGCTGTATGGTCTCTAGAACAGCGTCGCTTAAAGGGGGGATCAGCCAGGCTTTCCTTTGCACAATCAACAAGGGTGTGTAGCGCGTTTTCCCTTCATCCACGGCTTGTAACGGCTCGATGCGAAAGTCACTTGGAAACTCAAAGGAGGGTGCCATATCTAGAAAGGCATAGAATGTCTGATTCCGTCCAAGCCAACCTACCAGAGAAAGACCAACTGTGTGCAGATCCTTTGGATCAGTCATAACACTAGCATCGGCTTTTTTTTGCAGGGGGAGCACCAACCCTGCGAGGGTGTCTGGCATATCCTCGCAGATCAGCAGGAGCGATAAGCGTAATACCTGGGACACAAAGTAGCGCCAGAAGACTTCTTGATCAGCAATTTCTATGCGCTTATCTATCGGCAAATGTTCGGTTTCTTGCATATACCTGATACTTTGAATTTGCGCTGCCTGGCTTTGTTGCTCATCTAGAATTTGCTTCCAAATCTCATCGATATTTTGAGGAATTTCACCAGCTACATAGCCCTCATTCATTAGGTCACGGATCAGTGCAAGCTTATCTAATTCTTCAGGAGAGTATTGCCTATGACCGGTTGATGTCTTACTCTCTTGAGAAAGCGCTGGCCTATCGGTCTTAAGCAGGCCACGTTTCTCCCACTCCCTCAACTGGCTCTCAGTAAAGTTAAACAGGCTTGCAGCGCGACTGATGGTCACAGTTGCTTTTGCGCGTGCATCGAGCATGCGTTTCTGGATCCGCTCCTGAACTTCTTTACTCTCAAGATGCTTCCTGATGTGTTCGATATTCAGCTCGTTCATCGGGACCTCCCTACATAGACAGACTAAACTTCCTAAACGTGTACTGCAAGCAATCCGTGTACATAAACGCTGATCATCATGTTTCTTATCTCAGAAAAGTTCAACTTAACATAAAATCTAATGTATCGCATACTTCCAAGCACATAGGATGCTAGAAAATCTTGTTTCAATACTGAAAGTTTTCTAAAGCATTCTACACCCTCCTGGCAACTGTGTCAAGCAACTAATATCCATCTGTCTCATTTTGTTTCTGTTATACCAGCACGTATAAATATAAAGAAGATATCATTTTCAAGACGTGTTTACTTAACAGAACTTTAACAAAACTAATAATCACCTTTAAGATTTCTATAAAATCTGTATCTGTACGCTAGACTCTATCGGATATAATCTCAAATTTATATGCCAAATTCTTAGATAACATCCTCTTTATCCAAATTCATCTTATAATTCCTTGACTTTTACAATTTTTCTGAGTATACTAAACAATAAGCAAAGATAAGCTGAATAGCAATATCAGAAAATCTTACATTAACAAAATGGTAATGAACAATATTTATAGCTTAACAAGGATTTTCCAAGTATCTTACAGAATTTGGTAGGTGCTCCAGCGTAAGGTAGTCCTTGTAGGTAAACTAATGTAGCCAATCTGAGTTTTTCTAAGCAAGAAGGAGACTCTCATGGATACATGCCTCCAAACCCCCACCGCTCTTACGTTCGACCTGTGTAGTGACTCCTCTTGGGCCAGTCTTTATCCCCGGCTGTTAACTCTTGTCAAGCGTTGGGTCTACGCCTCTAACGTCTTATCCTGGACCGGCCAGGAAAGCGATGTAGCATGGGACATTGTACTCACGTCTATCAAACGTACGTTCGAATATGTTCTGAAAGCCAGGAGTGAAGGAACTAACATTGCTTCTTTAGAACGCCTGAGTATCGTTATAGCAAAAAATTGCTTCCTCGATTTGAGGCGTAAGGACCTGAGGCTACTTCACCTTGATCATGACGAACATCTACAAGAAGAATGGCCCATGACACACAACGAGGCCAATCTTGCAGAAGCAGTCTTAGATAAACTGCACGAAGAATGGCTCTTTAAAGAAGTCGCCAAAGTGGTCGCCGATTTTCCAGAAAAGATGCGAACGGCTCTACTGATCGACTTAGCCAGGCGCATGGACTTCAACGAAGCTGACTCTGATCCAACGCCGCTGCAACAGGCATTTTTAGAGGTAGGTATCCAGTTGCAAGAGTATCAATGCCTGCTTCCCAAGGAACCTGCTGCGCGAGCCAGGCACTTCTCTCTTGTCAGTTTGGGTTATAAGCGCATAGCCAGGTTGATCAAGCAACGAGAGTGCGCCGAAGCTGCGTAATTGCTACCTTTATGAGAGGAGACCATCCGTGAATATAGATATACAAACGATGATCATCATCGTACTGCTTGCCTTTATCACCGGTTTCGTCATGGGTGTGGCTATAGCTAGGCCAAGATTCTTCCGCTAAAGTCTCCCTTTGAAGAACCTGTGGAGGAGGGAACTGCTGTTTAGTTTCCCTCCTCCATCACTCTGACAGCGCGTACTGTCACTTCATGCAGTAGTCATTTTATCTTGGTCCAACTTCAAATCCCTCTAAAGGCATGTGCCCGTTCAACCACAGCCATCCCCCACATATGCTACAATACAAGCAGTTTTCTTTCACTACTCCCAGTTACCGCAGAGGGATTTTGTATGCATAACTATGCCCAGAGCTATCTCCCTACCTTGCAGTCGTACCAGTCTGAACTCCTGCAGCGTCTAGAACTACTCGTGAACATCGATTCGGGCACAGGCCAGGTAGAGGGCGTAAATCAGATTATTTCCTGCCTGGAGCAGTGGCTCAGCGATAGTGGCTTTGCCGTCACCTTACATCCCACCGATCATTTCGGCAACAACCTTGTTGCCAGGCGCCAGGGGAAGGGACACCTGCGCCTGGTGCTGGTTGGACATGTAGATACCGTCTATCCCCAGGGCGCTGTGGAAACCCGGCCATTCCAAATTCAGGAAGGTCTCGCGTCAGGCCCGGGAGTCATTGATATGAAATCCGGTGTTTTAATGGGTATCTATGCGCTGCAAGCTCTATTAGAAGCCAATTTTGAGGAATATAGCGAACTATTTGTAGTGTTTAATAATGATGAGGAAGTTGGCTCCCCAGGTAGCGCTGTTCTTCTGCGTGAAATCAGCAGGCAGGTAGATATGGGGTTGGTACTCGAACCTTCCCGCTCAGCAGACGTCATAACCCAGGCACGCAAAGGCGCTGACAAATATGTAATGGAAATACGTGGAGTGCCTGCGCATTCAGGAGCAGAGCCAAACCGTGGGCGTTCGGCAGTCATCGAGCTAGCCCATAAGATGATCGCCATGCATCACCTGAACTCTGTGTACCCTGGCGTCACTTTTAATGTCACACGCATCAGTAGTAGTGAGCAATTAAACGTCGTGCCGGATTCCGCACGCTGCCATATCTCTGTGCGTGCTTACACCGAACATGGGCTTAACCTGGCGGCAGCGGCGCTCGAACAAATTGCGGCGGGATGCAGCATACCTGATACGCACACGCGCCTGACTCGTACCCGGGGGCGCACACCTTATGAAGCGACACCTCAGATCAAGCGCCTGGTAGAAATAGCTCAGGGAGAAGGCAAAGGACTTGGATTGAATCTCATAGCTGAAAGCAAGGGCGGCGTCTCCGATGGAAATCTGCTGATGGAAGCTGGAATTCCTACCCTTGACAGCCTGGGGCCAGTTGGTGGGGGGATGCACGATCTCAATAGAGAGTATTTGCGCGTAGATTCCTTACCTGTACGAGGAGCGCTGCTGGCCGGGCTGATTCACAGGCTGTGCCTGTCAGAATCTACAGGTGAAAAACCATCCTCATGACCAGTGAATTTATTGAGCTAATTCTTTATACTTTTAGAAAAACAAATTACATTTTATAAGGGTGACCTGGCTCTTTTGAGGACCGCAGGTCGCATATAGTGGCAATCATCGCAGTGATCGCCAGGTCACTCAGAAGGCGGGAGAATATACTAAATGGCATTTCATGGAATGGGCGGCGGAATGACCGCTTATCTCGAAGAACAAAAGAAACGCGGGCGTAAGACCGATGCACGTACGCTCAGGCGTGTAGCACAAGCTTTCAGTCCATATAAGGTACAGATCGTTCTGGCGTTGATCGCCATTATCCTTACGACTGTCTTAGGGCTGGTCAACCCGCTTTTGATCCGGTACATCTTTGATGACGCTATCGGTAAAAGCAACCTTAACCTGCTGATCATTCTAGTCTCTATTATGATTGTTACGCCCATCGTTACCGGCTTGATTGGCGTCGGGCAAACCTTCTTGAACAACATTATCGGCCAAAATGTGATGCGCGATTTTCGCAACAAACTCTATGAGCACCTGCAAAGCCTATCGCTGCGTTTCTTCACCTCGACGCGCACAGGTGAAATCCAGTCGCGCCTCTCTAATGACGTAGGCGGAGTACAGGCAGTCGTCACTAATACTGCCACTAGCATCGTCTCCAATTTCTCGACGGTCCTGAGCACGATCATCGCGATGCTATTCATCAGTCCTCTGCTCACGCTCATATCGCTCGGCCTCCTACCAATTTTCTTGTGGATCACTTACAAGTTAGGCAATGTGCGCCGTGCGACGAGCAAGGAAACGCAAGAGAGCATGGCCTCGCTCACCGCCATGATGCAGGAGACGCTCTCGGTCAGCGGCATCCTGTTGACGAAGACTTTTGGACGCCAGAAATATGCCCAGGAGCGCTTTGAGAAGGAGAATCAGAACCTGACCAACCTGGAAGTACGCCAGCAAATGATAGGCCGCTGGTTTTTCATGTTCATTGGCGTCTTCTTCTCGATCACGCCTGCTATTGTCTATCTCGTAGCAGGATTGCAGATTATTAATAGCCCGCTGCACGCAGCTATCACCCTCGGTGGTATCGTCGCATTTACAACCTTGCAGAGCAGGCTCTTCTTCCCAATCGGGCAGTTGCTTAATATCCAGATAGATATTCAGGGGGCACTGGCTCTGTTTGACCGTATCTTTGAGTACCTGGATTTGCCCATTGAAATCAAGGATAGGCCCAACGCGCTGCATCCCAAAGCTAACGAAGTACGCGGTGAGATCACATTTAATGATGTCTCATTTACGTATAAGCGCGATGAATCTGACTTGCTAAGCGGATTGGTCGGCCCAGATCAGCGTAGCGACAGAAATGGATCTGAAAAGGAGAAACGTGTCGTCTCACCGCGGCCCGTAGAGGTCTCGGATGAGTCCGAATCACGTCCCACGCTCAGCCATGTTGCGTTTGATATCAAACCTGGCCAACTAGCCGCGCTTGTGGGGCCGAGCGGTGCGGGTAAGACGACGATTACCTACCTTGTTCCGCGACTCTATGACGTAGATAGCGGTGCTGTAGAGATTGACGATCTCGATGTCAGGGATATCGCTCTTGCCTCGCTGGGTGAGATAATCGGCGTAGTGACGCAGGAGACGTACCTTTTCAATGCGTCAATCAGAGAGAACCTGTTGTATGCGCGCACCAATGCTACAGAGGAAGAGATGATCGCGGCAGCTAAGGCAGCAGCGATTCATGATCGTATCATGGAATTCGACGATGGCTACGATACCAAAGTTGGCGAGCGTGGCTATAAGCTGTCCGGCGGCGAGAAGCAGCGCGTAGCGATTGCGCGCGTCATTCTCAAGAACCCGCGCATCTTGATCCTCGACGAGGCGACCAGTGCGCTTGACACGCATTCAGAGCGCTTGATCCAGGCGGCGTTGGAGCCGTTGATGAAGGATCGCACGACGCTGGCAATTGCCCACCGCCTCTCGACCATCCTGGCTGCGGATATCATCCTGGTGGTGGACAAAGGTGAGATTGTGGAGCGAGGCACACATGACGAGCTGATGGAGCTTGGTGGCCTGTATGCCAGGCTCTACAACGAGCAGTTCTCCAAAGGCGTGTGGGAAGAGCTTTCAGTGTAAGCAGATCAGGCAAGAAGAACGGGGCGACCGCGCGGTCGCCCCGTTCTTCTTGCCTGATCTGCTCAGATGCTACCCACCTAGCTCGGCCCTTCTGTCTTTGAGCTTACCGATACGCTCTTCCTGGGCAGCTAGCTTCTCGCGCTCCTTCTCGACAACCTCTGGTTTGGCCTTCGACACGAACGCCTCGTTCGCCAGCTTGCCCTGGAGACGGACGATCTCCTGCTGCGCCTGGGCAATCTCCTTGTCGAGCCGCTCCAGTTCCTTGCTAATATCGAGAAGACCCGCCAGCGGTAGGTAAATCTCTACCGGTCCAGCCAGCAGGCCCATTGACTGCTCCGGCTTCTGTTCCAGTTGCACGAACAACTGTGGCTTCTCGGTGCGAGCCAGGAATTCTATCAGCGGAGCCTGCGCCTCCAGCGTGCTAATCTGGCCGCCGGCGGATATAATCACCGGCACACGCCGGGCCGGCTCGACGCTCGCCTGGTTGCGGGCATCGCGGATGCGCGTAATCACCTCTTGCAACAGGCCAAAGGACTGCTCAGCCTCATCGTCGATCGCCTCTATATTGGCTTGAGGCCACGGCGCAACTATCAAGGCCGGGGCAGGCCACTGATCACGGTCCGGTTCGCTGGTGCGATAGAGGTACTGCCAGACCTCTTCGGTCACAAAAGGCATGTATGGGTGCAGTAAGCGCATGCTCTGGTCCAGCACCGCACGCAGGATACCTGCCGTAGAACGCCTGCTTTGCTCATCGCCCGACATCTGCACCTTGGCAATCTCGACATACCAGTCACAGTAATCCGACCAGAAGAATTCGTTGATCTGGCGACCCGCTTCACCGAGCTGGAAGTCTTCGACCAGGCGCGTGACTTCGCTCGTTAATCGAGCCAGGCGACTGAGAATCCAGCGATCTGCCAATGTAGATGGCTGCACTTCATTAATGGCGGGAACCCCGCCGCCAATTTCAGCGGTGGTCATCAGCACGAAGCGCGATGCATTCCATATCTTGTTGGCGAAGTTGCGGTTGCCCACGATGCGCTCAGGCACGAGTTTCATGTCATTACCGGGTGTGCTGCTCGTGGCTAGCGTGAAGCGCAAAGCATCAGTGCCGTACTGATCCATCACATCTATAGGATCGACGACGTTATTCTTGGATTTGCTCATCTTCTCGCCCTTAGCATCACGCACAAGGCCGTGCAGGTAGATAGTATGGAACGGGATGATGCCCAGGAAGTGAATACCCGACATCACCATACGCGCAACCCAGAAGAAGATGATGTCATAGCCTGTCTCCATCACTGAAGTTGGATAGTAGCGCAGCAGGTCAGGCGTTACCTCCGGCCAGCCAAGCGTAGTGAACGGCCAGAGCCATGAGCTGAACCAGGTATCCAGCACGTCTTCATCCTGGTGTATCTCGGAGCTGTCGCAGTGCGGGCAAATCGATATATCCTGGCGGCTGACCGTCATCTGGCCGCAGTTGTCACAGTACCAGACGGGAATGCGATGCCCCCACCAGAGCTGGCGCGAGATACACCAGTCATGAATATTTTCCAACCAGTCCATGTAGACTTTGTTGAAGCGTTCCGGGATGATCTTCATCTGGCTGTACTTGACCGCGCCCATAGCCGCAGTTGCCAGCGGCACCATCTTGACGAACCACTGCTTTGAAATCAGAGGCTCAACCACGCTATTGCAGCGTTGGCAATGTCCCAGGGGCACTATATAGTCTTCGGTCTTTACAACTAGACCAAGCCGGTCTAGTTCTTCCACCAGGTTCTTGCGCGCTTCATAGCGATCCTGCCCGGCGTAAGGGCCGGCTTGCTCAGTCATCCTTGCATCGAAGCCGATAACCTGCACACGCGGGAGATTGTGGCGTATGCCAATCTCGAAGTCCGTGGGATCATGGGCAGGTGTCACCTTGACTGCTCCTGTGCCAAAGTTGGCATCCACGGCCTCATCTGCTATAATCGGGAGCTCGCGGCCAATCACAGGCAAGATAGCTATGCGTCCAACCAGGTCCTGGTAGCGTGGGTCCTTCGGGTTAACGGCCACGGCAGTATCACCCAGAATGGTCTCTGGGCGCGTGGTGGCGACACTGATGTACTCGGTGGGCTTCTGCTCATCACCAATCTCTGGTTTCAAGGGATAGCGCACGTAGGTGAGGNTTCCCAGGGTATCGACATGAGTGACCTCCAGGTCGGAGAGCGCACTCATGCAGCGCGGACACCAGTTGATGATGCGCTCGCCGCGATAGATAAGCCCTTCTTCGTACAGACGCACGAATACCTCGCGCACAGCTTTCGATAGTCCCTCGTCCAGCGTGAAGCGTTCGCGCGACCAGTCGCAGGAGGCCCCCAGGCGCCGGTGCTGGTCCTGAATACGGCTCTTGTACTGGTTCACCCACTGCCAGACACGGTTGAGGAAAGCTTCGCGGCCAATCGCGTGGCGATCGGTTCCTTCTTGTGCCAGGAGTCGCTCAACCACATTTTGGGTAGCGATGCCCGCGTGATCTTCGCCCGGCACCCACAAGGTATCATCGCCTTTCATTCGATGGTAGCGAATGAGTATATCTTCGATGGTGGCGGTAATGGCGTGGCCCAGGTGCAGCGCACCGGTCACGTTGGGTGGGGGCATGCTGATTACAAACGTTGGACGAGTCGTATCGCCATTAGGCTTGAAGTAGCCGCCCTCTTCCCAGAAACGGTACCATTTGCCCTCAACAGCCTGTGGTTCATAGGTTTTTGGTAGTGATGAAATTAGTTGCTTCTCCTGCTCGATCATATCCCCTCCGAAATTGGTTTTTGCCACATTACACATATAAAAAACCCTTCCCGTCAAGGACGAGAGAGGGCATTTCATTACTCGTGGTACCACCTTGTTTCAATCAACAGGAACGTTGATCCTCGTGGCGTGCGGTAACGGGCGCTCCCGTGGAAATTCCAGTATCCAAACTCCCAGGCGACCTTCGGCACATCTGCTCCGGGGAAGACTTTCAGCCTACCGGCCTTCCCTCTCTTGCGGAGTATATGCCTACTCCTCCTGCTCATCGTCAATGATGCTATGCTATTTTGCTGATTATACTCTAACGAGTTTACGCTCGATTGTCAAGTAGCACTTCTCTTCATAATTTCCTACTTTGCCAACTTATGCTGTATCTCATATATAACCTGTTTATGAACATTTTTATTTCACGGGAGGCTATGACAATAGGCCCGTTTCTATCTGGTTTGATATACAGAGATGCTATCAGGTATAGTTGTCCAGACCCAAAACGCTGGTAGGTGAAGTTCCACTATGCCTGCTCGACGCCCGTCTGCGTTTCTTCGGGCTGGTCTGTGTGCTTCCTGCCAGGCACGTTCTTGCTCATCTGTGGGTCAGAGTTTGGGGCCACTGCCCATGACGAGGCTCATGACGTTTTCATGACGCTTCCTCGTCATACTAGGACCAGCAAGGGCGAGGTGCGTCAGCTGGGTAGTGACCCCAAACCCTGCCGGATGGGTCTTTGAGTCATGAAATGCTCTCGGGAAATGCTCTCGGACTAAATAGTTTCAACCCCTCAATCGCTGGCTCGGCATCGATGGTCCAGTGGCGCTGACTGCGTATTTTGAGCGCATGGCACTTCGCTACGCGGATCGAAGAACGGAGTAATGTTTACGAGCCGGGACTCCACCACCCCTCCCACACGCCCTTGTTGTTTGAGCAGATGGTATGAGTTAACAACTTCACGCTCACACGATGCTTTAGCCGGTATTTTTGCACATTTTCCGTTGTATTGTACTGATGGTGTATAATACCAGTTATCAGACTAGATCGACCAGGAAGGGCATTCGTGGGCTATGGCACGAACTACGGTTTTGAGGAGCGATGAACGCTATCGTCTTGCTCTCCAGTCAACTATTCAATGAGAGGAAGGCACATGCATGTCACGGTCACTTCAAGAGTACCATGAACGTTGGCAGCGAGCTATGCGGGAAACGCACATCGGCGATCCGCCATGGGACGCGGATGTGACAATTGAGTCGTGCGTCATTTTTGAATCAGCCCATTCCACTCCGATGGGCGAAGGTGCTACCGCCTTCCCCGACTTCGGCGACGCTGTCTGTTTCTATCGCCACCTCCGTGTTCCTGAAGAACTCGAGCCGCAGGAGCACTCATCGGATGTAGATAACCTCTTGCCTGGACTAGCAATCATGGAGCAGAGCTGGGAGCGTCAACGACCGGAGCTCACCAACGCTCAGCTTCGCTCACGCCTTACTGCAGCCGAACAAGCCCTTGATGACCTTCTTGAGGAGCTCGTCCAGCGGGGCTATCGCGCTGAGATGAGCAAACGTCTACGGGAGATAGTCAACGATTCGTTGTTCGACTTCGAACTTCACGAGGTTTTCGTGCTCCCCGGAGATCTGGACGCCCTGTTCTCGTTCCTGGGTAACCCACTTGCAGCCTACGAGGCGTATGAGAACGAAGAAGAAGCCGAAGCGCATGCCCCAGCCTTCGACCTGAACAATCCTGAGCACCGCGAGGCTCTTAAAGAGCACCTTCAGATAGTCGGTCGCTAGGCACAGGGACAGTCGAGCAGTATTACTGGCCGCGGGGCAACTATATCCCACTGGCGAGAGCGGTTGTCGCGAGCTGCCGGGTATTGCAGGCAGGTATCGATGGTGGCCCTTGCCTCTGCTTACCTCTATTCCGTCCGTAAAGCCACAATAGGATCCATTCTCGCCGCCCGCTGCGCCGGGTACAGGCCAAAGAGGATGCCGACAAGGGCTGATACACCGACAGCTAACAACACTGCCAGCGGATCCAGCACAAAAGGAAAGCCATTAGCATGCGCCAGGAGAAACGTGCCTAAGAAGCCCAGCAGCAGCCCTACAATACCACCGAAAACACTTAAGGCGAGGGCCTCGATCAGGAATTGCGTCAGGACATCACGCGGGCGCGCCCCGATAGCGATACGAATACCTATCTCGCGTGTGCGTTCGGTCACCGACACCAGCATAATGTTCATGATGCCGATACCACCTACCACGAGCGAGATTGCGGCCACGCTCACCAGCAAAAGCGTCAACGACTGCGTGGTAGCCTGGACGGTCGAAAGTACCTGTGAAACATTCTGGATGGTGAAATCATCCTGCGCCGAGTTGGAGATGTTGTGGCGCTGTTCCAACAACTGCTGCACTTCGGTCTGCACGTTATTTACATCGGACGAGTTATCCGCCATCAAGACGATGCTGTTCACATATTGACTCTCCTTCAACTGCTGTTGCGCCGTACTCATAGGTACGAAAACCACATCGTCTGCACTGACTCCAAAACCCGTTGATCCTTTGGGAGCAAGCGTGCCAACCACGGTAAATGGCACATTCTGGATACGAATCTGCTGGCCTATGGGATCAACACCCAGCGGCGTGAACAGGTTATCTACCACGTTTTGCCCCACGACGGCAACATTAGTACTGCTCTGCTCATCTGATTGCGTGATGAAGGCCCCTTCCTGCAACTGCCAGCTCCCAATCTGCTGGTAAGTGGGATAGACACCCTGTACGCTGGTCTGCCAGTTCTGGTTACCAAAGATAACCTGCGCGTTCACATTGACGACGGGGCTGACAGCAGCCACGTGGGGCAACTGCCCGATGGCGTCGGCATCGGCCTGGGTCAGTGACTGCTGCGTGCCAGCCCCTTGACTTATATTACCAGCCCCCCTGGCGCTGCTCGACCTGATGGTCAACTGCAGTGGGTTCAGCGTAGAGAGACGCTGGGTGATGTTCGAAGTACTCCCTTCACTGATCGCAATCACCATAATCACTGCCCCTACCCCAATGATAATACCGAGAGAGGTGAGCAGGGAACGCAGCACATTAGCACGCAGCGCCTGTAACGCGCTCATACTGCTTTGAAAGAGAGCAGGCAGGCCTTTCGCACGCTTGTATTGACGGCGTCCTCTTACAGGAACCTGTGATTCGGGTGATAGCGTGACTGCCGGTTTATTGGTCCCGGGTTTCAAAAGACTCATGAGCTCACCTCCTTCTCCTCAGTTTCTTGATGGGCTGCAGCCGCTTGCGGCAGGAACTCTTGCGCCATGCTGGGCGTGAGATTGGCCGTATCGCCTATGATACGGCCATCGCGGAATCTAACCTGCCGCCGGCTGTAGTTGGCAATATCCTGCTCATGCGTGACGAGCATAATGGTGATGCCGCGCTCATTCAGTTCTTGCAGGATTGCTAAAATCTCGATACTCGTCTGGCTGTCCAGGTTCCCCGTCGGCTCATCGGCCAGGAACAGAGACGGCTGTGTCACCAGTGCGCGGGCAATTGCCACGCGCTGCTGCTGGCCGCCGGACAGTTCCGCCGGCCTGTGGTGCGCACGCGAGCGTAGCCCAACCAGTGCCAGCGCCAGGTATGCCAACCGGTACCGCTCCTCCGCTGGCACGCCCGAGTAGACCAGGGGCAATTGCACGTTATCTAAAGCCGTCATCCAGGCCAGCAGGTTGAAGCTCTGAAAGACAAAACCAATCATTTGATTGCGGATATCGGCCAGTCGATTGGTATTCATGCCGCTTACCGGCACGCCATTAAGCAGATAGGTTCCGCTGGTAGGTCGATCCAGGCAGCCCAGCAGGTTCATAAGGGTTGATTTGCCAGAGCCTGATGGCCCCATCAAAGCTACGAACTCTCCGCGAGCTACTTCCAGGTCGATACCGCGCAGTGCCTTTACAACCGTGCGCCCAAGGTAATAGTTTTTCGTCAGTTGCCGGATGCTGATCAAAGGCGGTGTGCTTTTTGTCGCATCCGGTTGTTCAGCTTGTTCCATACGTATGTCTTCCTGATTGGTTCGCACTTATTAGCCTCCGAATCCTCCCGGTATACGCAGTCCGCCGCCTCCCGATCTGGTGCCATTACCACCGCCAGTGCCCGATGTCCCTGACAGGTTGGAGTATGCGCCGCCTATTGCACTTACTACGATCTGGTTGCCTGCTTGCAATCCTGAGAGCACTTCGCTGGAAGTCCCATTTGTCAATCCTACAGTAACAAGCACCGGCGTGAGCTTGTTGTTCTTTAGCTCCAGCACAATCCTGCGGTTACCCTGGCTGCTCCCTGACCCTGGTGTAAACGACCCTCCCAGGGCCAATGTATTGCGATCTAAAGCACCGGCCTGCAAAGCAGTGGTGGTGAAGCTGAACGCAGAATTGTTCACTAGCAGCGCTCCAATGCGCTGGGCCGTAGTGATATTCACCGTTGCGGTCATGCCTGTATAGAGAGTGGCATTTTGCAGGCTTTGCGCATCTACCGCCAGGTCTACTGTGTAGTTCACCACATTCGAGCTGGTCTGCCCGATTGTCTGGATTGATGTCACGGTAGCACGAAACGTCTGGGAGGGATAAGCGGGAACGGTGAATTGTGCCGGTTGTCCCAGTTGTACCTTCCCGATGTCAGCCTCGCTTACTTGCGCGCTTATAGTGTACGCACTCGTATCGACCAGGACAATAAATCCCTGCGATGTACTTCCAGATGTACTCCCACTAGAACCAGAACCAGCCGTCTGTCCAACAGTACCATTAATCGACGCCACAGTCGCGTTGGCCGGAGCAGTCAAGATAGCATTGGACAAATTATGCTGAGCGGCCGTTACTGCGTCCTGACCGGAGAGCAGAGTCTGATAGGCTTTGTCAACACTCGCCTGCGCTGACTGCTCCTGTGCGGCCCACTGGGCTTTCGTCTGATTAAGCTGGTCTAGATCACTTTGAGTCTGCTTCGAGTTATTGTAGGTGTCCGTGGCAGCAGCGATAGCGGCATTAGCCTGGCTAAGGGTAGCAGATTGACTGTTGAGGGCATCATTGTACGATACCTGGTCACTCGTAAGCGTCTGTTGCGCCTGCGTGAGCGCATCTTGCAAGCTGGTTGAATTCAGCTTTGCCAGTACCTGGCCAGCTTTCACCTGCTGGCCTACATGCACATCGATCTCACTCACCACGCCAGATGCGGCGAAGTTCAAATCATACTGCGCCTTGGGATCGATCGGTCCAGTGGCAGAAGCCGTCACGGTGATATTGCCATAATTCACTGCCTGCTGGGTATACTGCACCGGCGACTGGCTAGAACGTCGCACATAGAACAATACGCCGCCAAGCAGCACCACAAGCAGCACGATAACCAGTGCGATAACCCAAACACGATTGCGCTTCCGTAGTGGGGGGAGAATGTCTTCATTCTCTTCTTCGCGCAAGAAGGGTTGGAGGCTGACTTGACCAGGTCCGTTTTGATGCAGGCTTGTTTCACTCGTTTCTGACATTCCTCTTTACTCCTGTCTCCTCGCATGAAATAGAGCCGATATTACAACTATTGTCCATTATTTATGCTTCTATTGGAGAGATTCGACCCGATTAATACGCTGCTGGCGCTAATAACGCCCTGGCTGTTAGATGANCCAACTACAGTGACGGACTCGCCACTTCCTAGATCAGCGGCGCTGACAACGTTCTCGCCAATGATCCGTGTAGTAGAAGTCAATCCTATAGTGTAGTCTGCCCCGCTGGCATCGGTTACCACCAGCGTGTTACCGTTTAGCTGACCGAGAGTCCCATTAATGGTTTGACGACTCTGCGCACCCGTACCCGTTCCCTGGCCTGCACGCGCTCCGGGCGTGCCATTAAAACGTCGATTGGTGGAACATGGTCTGACCCCTCCAGCTCCAGCCTGCGATCTCGATCGACCAAATGGCGTATTTCCTGCGATATTACCATTAGTCACCATGATCTGGAGCGCCGAGTAGGAGTTATCAGCATTCTGCNTGACTCTCACCGTGACACGTCCACCTTCCTGCAAGGCTGCCTTCGTTTCTGTGGCCTGGCGTGCAAAAAGGGTTTTGGTCGTATAGGTGGCCTGGACCTGTTTTCCTTGCAAGTTGGTGATAAATAGCGTGGTAGCATTAAAGCTCTGGAGTGTACCTGAGGCGGTCGAGATACAGCTTGTCGGAGTCGCAGTACTCGTAGAAGAGCTCGCCGTAGCAGAACTTGAGGTGCCGCACCCGGCAATAAGTATCGTGAGAAACAATATTACCGCAAGAGCCAGCGTGAGTACTGCACCACTCAGCTTGCGGCTGGGTATTTGATGGGTATACATAAGGCCATAGCTCCTTTTAATTGCATATCCTTCTTTGGACATCGCCACAACTGGAGACAGTATATCAAAGCAGGTATAAAGCCCATGTTAAGTTTAGCATAGAAATGATAAACGAGGCCCGCAAGCGGGACGATACGTTTAAACGCACCTAAAAAAGTATCAAGCAGAAAGGGAATGGCCCGCGGTAGTCTGAAGTGGAAGTAGCACAGTGAAGGTACTACCTATGCCGGGGGTGCTTTCGACCTGTACACGACCATCATGCTGCTGCACGATCGCGGAAACAATAGATAGTCCAAGCCCAGCACCTTCTCCATGCTGCGTTCGTGAACAGTATGCCCGGTAGAAGCGCTGGAAAATATGAGCCTGCTTCTCTGATGCAATACCTATACCTGTGTCGGAGACAATCACAACTGCCCAGCTCTCTTTATGATCAATGTTGACAGCAACTTTTCCGCCTGGATGATTATAGTATATTCCATTCTCAACCAAATTGCTGAAAACACGAGAAAGTAGTGATGCATCTCCCAGCACTACTACCTCCGTCTCGGCGGCAAGTTCTAATGTCACCTGTCGCGTACCGGCCGTATACTTCAAGTCGCAAAACACTTCCTCCAACAGAGGACCTAAAGTCACTGCGCTCTGGGAAAGTGGCTGCTCGCTTTTCGCCAGGATGAGCAGATCGGCTACCAGGCGCTCGAGGCGCGTCAGCGCTCGTTCCTGTGTGGCAACCATGGACTTGTAGTCTTCCAGCGTGGCGTCAGGATCAGCCGAGACCACCTCCAGGTTGGTGCGCAGTGAGGCCAGGGGAGTACGCAATTCATGCGCGACATCGGCGACGAAGCGGCCCTGGAGTTCAAAGGTATGGTGTAGGCGCTCTAACATTGCATCAAACGTATCGGCCAGTTCCTTGATTTCGTCTTTGGGGCCATCCAGGGCCAGGCGTGTATCGAGAGTGCTTGCGCTGATGCGTTGTGCGGCTTTACTGATCCGCCGGACCGGCCGCAGGGCCGCTCCTGCAAGCAAGTACGCTCCTGCCCCACCCATGACGGCAATTACCCCAAAGCCAATCAAAGAAATGCTGCGCAGTTCGACAAGTAAAGCGCGTTCCAGGGGGTTTAACGATTTGAAGTAGGATGTATCCAGCAATCGCCTGATGTCTGGCTGAGCAAGCCGGGTGCTTTGCACAATTTTCGCTGGAGAAATAGGTGTTAGCCTGATAATCCTGGGGAAAGTACTTAGCGCTATGGTGTTTATGAACAACACCAGCGTAAAAGTTACGATCAGCATGAACCCACCCGACCAAAGTGCTAATCTAAGTCGTAGGGGTAGTCGTCGTTTTTTTTGCTGCCGTCGTTGCCGGAGCCCGGGAATATTCACGTGGCTATCTCCAGTCCGTTGGGTACACCCAATCGATATCCTTGTCCGATGATCGTTTCAATATAGCGCGGCATCTCCGCCACGTCCTCTAATTTGCGCCGTAGCGAATTGATGTGAACGCGCACGGTATTGGTCAGTGGATTTGCTTGCATATCCCAAACATGCTCTAACAACGTTTCCTGGCTGATGATTTCACCCTGGTGGCGCAGCAGGTATTCCAGGATGCCAAATTCTTTGCTGGTCAGCTCCAATCGATGGTTATCTTGCCACACGACGCGCGCGGTCGGGTCCAATTTCAAGTCCTTGAATTGTAGTAGAGGTGTGCGAACACGCATATCTCGTCGCAGAAGCGCGCGGATGCGAGCGGTCAACTCGGCAAAATAGAAAGGTTTGACCAGGTAGTCATCTGCGCCCTGTTCGAGACCGGTAACACGCTCGTCGGGCAGGCTGCGGGCCGTTAGCATGAGTATCAGCAACGAAGGCCTACTGGCACGTAACCGGCGGCATAGTTCCAGTCCATCCATCTCGGGTAGATTGAGATCCAGGATCAAGAGATCATACTCATTGACCTCGGCTAACTTCCAGCCCTGCTCTCCATCGTAGGCTACATCTACGGCATACCCCTGTTGGCGCAGCCCTTTTGCTACTGCATGAGCGATATCAAGCTCATCCTCAACGACTAACAATCTCATAGCGTATCCCATTTTTTAGCATGAATCTGAAAAATAGAAAACATGGGGACACCCCATAAGGGCGTTTCGTTTGATCGCTCCTATGGGGTGTTGCCCTAAGGATATTGCTCTATCGTAATTAACGATACTACGAAGATGTTAGAAAACCCTCTGTGAACTGTAAAGTTTTTGTAAATACAAATTCACTTCTTGAGCGGTAGCGAGAATACCCTGTCAGCAATCAAATTACCTTCATAACTGAATGGCTTCATGCCTTTGATAGCACTTGTATCGACAGTGATCTGCACCTGGGGAACGTATCCCCCCTGCTTTCCCACCAGTACCGCATAAGGGGATTGACCTCGAACATTCTTCACTTCATGCGGCACGTACCATTGCAGCGTGATCGTTGAGATACAATTCTTGGGCGTCACCGTCAATCCACCCCACATGGCGCGTCCAGGTAGGTCGCTGCTAAGCTGGGTGGGGCCACCTACGCCATCAACCGGCCAGTTCATAATACCCTTGCCTGGTACATAGCCGAGCCCAAGGGAATAATTACCGCCGGGGCAATAACGGCTGCTATCTGGAAAACCTGCATTATATTGAGCGCAGCCCGTACCAGGGGGTGGTTTCGATGCCGGGAGTCCGCCGGTACCGCCCTGGCTAGTGCTAGGTTGTTTAGGGATACACAGGGCATGCCCGCTATCGAACCCATCTCCGCCGAGTAATTGAGCACCCGCGGGAGCGTAGACACGGATATAGTCAGCATACGTATCATAGCCGTAGACGGGGCCGGTTTGCCGGTAATCAAGCGTGATGGCCAGGTTATGTGTTGCACCACCCTGCGCATCCAACACGATGTTATCCTGGTAGGTGGTATGCACATACTGGCTGGCTTTGCTGATGCTAATATTAGCTTGCACCACCATAAAGCCATCGTGGCTGCTGAAAGTATTCATTGCGCCGCTGTAGCCATTGTGTACAAGCCAGCCTTCAACTAGAGGATTGGTGAAGTAGATCTCCAGGTCACGCGATTGAATATCCTTTACGGCACCCTGCATTACGGCCATCAATTGCTTCACCGATAGATGCTTCACACGATCAAGGAGCAATTTGCCAAGGGTAGAGGTAAACGCTTTACGACCAGCATGTGAATAGTTACCGCTTATCTGCTTTTCTCGGGCAATGGCACCGAAGTCCTGCTGGTAGTAGTGCAGCTTATCCTCCAGGTTCTGTGCGGTAATAATTTCATTATATTGTGGCACTTTTATTGGCCCAATCACATTAAGGATATGGCTAATAACTTTGGGTGTGAGCGCGATATCACCATCAACAGGTCCACCACCTTCTTCCTGGAAGATCTGCAAATTCAACCTGGCACTCGTAGGATAGTCGGCAGAGATGTTAGAATCACGTAATCCAAAATTTCCAAAATTCATCCAGCTACGATATGCCGGTGGCGCCTGGCGATTTACTTCTGTCCCGTTGCTAGCGTAATCGAGCAGTGTTACGTCTTGTAGAGAAAAAGGCGCCATACGACCATCGTGAATGGTGAGAAGGCCATATATTCCCGTAAAACCACCGCCGGGCCGCAGTTCGGCATTATCCATCGTCTGCACGAGGTAGTGGCGCGGCTGTCCCACCCCAAGCAACCATGATACAATCCCAACTAATCCTTGCCCCTGCTCAATCAAACTTTGTACCCTGGGCAACAACGCCATCAGAGAGGTGAATTGCTTTTGCTGCGCGGCACTAATCGGTAGTCGATTGACCGATATCTGGCTCATCTGAGCACGTATATCGTCAAGGTAATACTGTCCATGCACCAGCACCCCTTCGACATTGGCAATGTCCGCTGCAGTGATAAGCGGTTTCGTAGATCCACTGGCAAGAGGCGAACCATGAACAATGTTGGCCCCAAGCAGCGCAACACCAATCGCCTCATCGCCCAAACGCGACACATCTATACCAACCTGTACCAGTCGTTGGACCATACCAAGCTCACCACTATATTGAGGCGCAAATTGATCAATGGCTGAGTGGATATCCGCGCGGTTTATCAGTTGCTGTAATTGTAAGAAGTCGCTTTGCGCCTTGCTAAGGTCACTACGCGCTTGTAATAGCTTCTGTGGGTCAAGCGCTGCCGTGGGATCACTTTTTGAAATAGGGATGAGGTTTTTTACCGTCAGAAGGTAGTTGACACCATCCAGGGCAACACCCCGGATAGAATTGTAGGCGCTGTAAGCAGCCAGCCCGGTACCAAGAGGTAGCAATACCAAGACCAACAATGCAGCCACGACACCAGTACTCACTAAACGATGGAAGCGCTTGCGCCTGCGCTCATCCTGCATATCGTGTATCCACCGTTTGCGTACAGAACGCCGCGTTCGTGCCAGTTTTTTTACATCTACGCGCTTTCTTCCCTTGCCATAGAGGGGCAGGACCTCCGGCATCAGGTTCGGGCGGACAATAAGCTGGGCGTTGGATTTGCCGGGCAGCTCATTTTCTATAGGAGCTCGATTTATCGCGCCCACGGGGTCGGGAGAGGCAGACACTATTTCAGGCCTGGCGGGGCTGCTGATCTCTTCTACAGTAACCAGGTCATCCCCATACGTTGCAGCAATTTCCTCTTCTATCTCTGAATCAGGGAAATGTTCTTCCGCTGCGATAGTTGCCATTTCACCAGCAGCTAAATCTAGCGTCTCTGCTTCCGTTGAAGAAGTAGATGGGGGCGAATAGTCAATGACAGTTATACCAGGCACTAAAGCGCGAAAACCCCACGGCGTGCCATCCTCGTGCTGCATCAAACACTTTTCAGCCAGGTTCAAGAGGACCTCCGGCGGCATATGATGCCGGAGTGCAATCTCGTTTAGCGAGTCATCGGTTGTGAAATAGTCAACAATGGCAGCCTTGCGTTTATGATAGCGCTTCCTTCCTCTTGAGACCAGCCTTCGGATATCCGCTTTAATCCACGAGGAGATATCGCGCTTTCGGGTAGTCATTGCCGGAGAAATGTCCACGTGCATACCGGACAAGATGCACCTCCGTTATACTTCTATTAAGTAAGGATATCAAATGCTTATTTTAGAATAGCCCACCACCGCCAACACTTTTCTGAAGTTGTCTATGCATGCAGAATATTGTACTGACGCATCCATATCAAAAATACTTCTTACTTGGTTGTATCTTATCTTGCGACCCAAAGTCAAGTGAATTACGTCACACTTTTAGAGCGTTTTATATAGCACTTAATGTGGATACGTTGTGAGATCTTGTCTGACTCTGGCATATGTTCCCCCAGGCGCGAGTAGACAGGATATTCACATACTCTGTTTAACAAAGGGCAACGAACACTGAGTACTTCTCCTAGAATCAAGGACGTATAGTATACCGGATTCGTTGCAAGCATATCATAAAATTTCAATATATATATTCTAGACACGTTAGAGGCTATGATTGCGTTACATACAAGCTTTNCGAAAGTCAGAGCTTGACAAATAACAGTTGAAGCGTCTCAAGCAGATCAGGCTACCCCTATTTTTCCTACGCATTGTCGCCTNTACTCTACCATGTACGTTATGATACATGGACCGGTACTCTCCTAGATTAGNATGAGAAAGGTGTCACAGACCATTGCATGGACCCTCTTCTTTTGGGGCATTTGAGGTAGTAGCGACGCTGGCGCGCGGCCCTTATAGTTTTCTCTACCTGG
>JGI25614J43888_10000107_pt1 | contig 23904 bp, 27 predicted proteins | sample GraSoi_2013_60cm_FD_43888 | JGI IMG/M metagenome (IMG submission 43888) | reverse complement strand
ATGAACACTTATGCAAAACCGGGGGGAGGGGTGTCGCTCGGCGCAAAAGAAAAGCCCGGAAGCGTTTGCCTCCGGGCCCCACCTAAATGCTCAAATCCAGCCTTTACGTCAGCTTCAAGTACAGGAGGATCCCCACAACGAACGTGAACAGCGTCAGTGTCTCCACGAATACCAGACCCAGCAGCATGGCGGCGCGAACGCCTCCAGCCGCTCCGGGATTGCGTGCGATGCCCTCACACGCAGCTGCAGCGATGCGTCCCTGGCCCAGTCCGCCGCCAACCGCCGCTATGGCAACGCCGAAACCGGCGGCCAACGCCAGCGTACCCGGACTCAGAGGCGCCTTTTCTCCCGTCGCCCCGCCTTGTGCAAACGCTGCCGGAGCAATCATCATCACCGCCACGAGCACCAGTAAAACAACCGCTGCTTTCTTCATTCGAGTTCCTCCTTCAGAATTGCCGCCAGGAGGTGGTTCCCGGACACCGTGCAGCCGGGCTCACGCTGAAACGGCTACTGCAAGCTCTATTAGTGTTCGTCCGCGGTCGCAATTCCGATATACGCAGCGGGCAAGATCGTGAAGACGTACGCCTGCACCACGGAGACGAACACGTGCAATCCAATGAAAGCGATCGGAATCAGCGCAGGAAAAATTCCCAGCAAAACGCCCAGCACGGGGNACTTGCTCCAGCCCCAAATCGCCGGACCGGCCAGCAGGCTCACGAAAATCCCGTAGATCATGTCGCTTGCGAAAATGTTCGCCCACAATCGAACTGTAAGCGACAACAGCCGGGCCGCCGTGCTGATCAATTCCACCGGAAACAGGAGAATCGCCAGCGCCCAGTCCCCTACTCGTTTCGGCGAACCCGCAAACGTTGCGAGATACCCGCCAAGCCCATGATGGCGCACGCCCTGCCAGTTGAAGTACAAAAATGTGATCACCGCGCACGCCAGCGGCACGCTGACGGAGGAGGTCGGCGCTTTGAGAAATGGAAACGCGCCGAATAAATTCGAGAGCAAGACGAAAATCGAAACACTGCCCACGACCGGAACATACCGTTCCCAATGGTGTCCCGCGTTTTCTTGCAGCACATCCGTGATGCCGAATCCCAACGGATTTGTCAGCAGCAATTCCGCGACTTGCTGCGAAGCGCCCGGCCGCTCCACCGATAAACGGGAACGCACCCACAAAGCGAAAATCGTGCCCACCAGCAGGACCAGCAGGCCCATCACGACGTGCTCAGGAATCGGCAGGTCTGGATTCGTGGGACGAATGTGCAAAGCGGAAAGCAGAGCCAGCGCGGCTCCGCCCAAGTAGTGATTCACCAACAACGTAATCCAGCTTGCGTGCTCTCCCATGCCGCTTCGACTCTCCGCTACTTGGGGGTCGGAGCCTGCCTGCAGCAGACAGGCTTTAGCTCCGACATCACCCTTAAACTAAAATGGGCTTTAGCCCCTGAAGAAAACTTTTACTCCCATTAAGTCAACAAATCATTTCGTTTGAAACAGTTCGTACACACTTGCGGCAATCGCCGCGGCTGCTAAAGCGCACATTCCCACTACCATGCTAGCAAGGGGAACCCTAAGAAGTTTAAAAATAACATACACAACCAGGGCTAACAAGCCGTAGCGGAACACCGCCGCAAAGTAAGCGCCCAGCGGCACGCGCGGTTTCTCCGCGCCAGCCTGCGCCGCGGAAGCCGCCACCAGCGCATCCAACCCGCGCCGCAGCCACCGAAAATTAAGCCAAGCCAGGACGGCGCCAATGAGCAATCCGCTAGCCCACAGTCGGCTCCCAGCAAAAGCCGCAGCCGCGCTAGCGGCAGCACCAAACGCCAGCGTCAACCAAGCAATCCGCCGCTCGGTCTCAAGGCCGGCCAGGGACCTATGCTCTGCATCCTGCGAAATGTGAGTAATGGTCTGCATCCTGCGAACTGTTCGTAGATGTCGTCACGCGTGGGGTCCCAGAGGGACACCGAAGATTTTAGCCCAGCACGCCAGTGCTGGGTGCGTCACGGCCACCTCAAAGAGTCCCAGAGGGANGGTGGAGATCAGAGACGGGGAAAGAGCGGATGTTTTCGTGTCACGAATCGCTCTGCGCCAACCGCCGCAAGACTTCCTTCAGTCCCCCGGCAAAACCCAATCCGCCCAAAATCAATGTGAAAATCAATTTCGTGTGCAGCCAACGATCCAGAAAATATCCCAGCACCCCGCCAAGCAACACCGCGCCCACAATGGTAAACGGCAGCTCCATCGCCAGCGCCGTCTGCGAAGAATACTTCTTCGCCTTCGCCACCTCCGGCGATTTCGGGTCGTTATTCGGCGTTTCGTCCACGGGCAATGTCTAATCGGAAACCCAAACTTTTTCTACTTCCTTACCGTTCCAGGAGTACACGATGGCCCAGGATCCATAACCACAAAATACGATAACAGGGTTGGTCGCATGGATCGTCTTGTCACCCTCGTAAAGGCCCTCATATTTCCCTGGCCCTTCGCGCCACACTACGGGAGTCCCATCAGTAGTCTCCAAAGAGCGAATATCCCACTCGCCGTTTAGTTGGCGGGCTACTATGAGTTCAGCTTTGCGTTTCGGGTTCTCACCCGAGATTAATACCAGAGCCCATGTTGCCTTTCCGCCGCCGTAGAAGTTGACTCTTACCAGACCAGGGCATCGAGACCCGTGGTCCTTCTTGTACAGTTTCGTTTTGTAGTCATCCAGGTCCGCCAAACTTACCAGGCGCGCGCTAGGAAACTTCTTCGCGATTTCGTTGTCGAGACCTTGCGGCAACGTACAGCCGCTAATGGAGCCTGCAGCAGCGCCCCCAGCGGCAGCGAACAAGCAAAGACCAAACGCAATCAGCCACTTCGCAGTCATGTATTCCCTTTTCGTGTTCATTTCTCGAAGAGCAGCTCGCCGGCGCGATGCGTGGCCTTCACCACTGCTTTGATTAGCGTGACGCGTAGCTTCCCTTCTTCGAGTTCCATGATGCCGTCGATGGTGCAGCCTGCAGGCGTGGTTACTGCATCCTTCAGCAGCGCGGGATGGTCGCCGGTCTCGAGCACGACGCTGGCCGCGCCCTTCATTGTTTGCGCCGCGAGCAACGTCGATACATCGCGCGCCAGGCCAACTTTCACGCCGGCTTCCGCCAGCGATTCCAGAATGATGTACGCAAACGCCGGCCCGCTCGCGGAAAGGCCCGTGACCGCGTCCATGTTTTTTTCGTCGACCACCACGGTGCGCCCCACAGCGTCGAACATCGTGCGCGCAATTTCCAGATGCTGCGCCGCAGCATGCGAGCCACGGCAAATCCCGGTCATGCCGCAACCGACCGCGCACGGCGTGTTCGGCATCGCGCGAATCACCGGCACTTTGTCGCCGATATGCTGCTCGATATAGGTGGTTGGTACAGACGCCGCCACAGAAATCACCAGCGTCTTTTCGGTCAGCTCCGGCGCAATCTCTTTCAACACTTCGCCGACAACTTGCGGCTTCACGCCGAGCAGCACGATATCGGCGCCGTGTACGGCCTTGCGGTTCTCCGTGGCCACTGCGACGCCCAGTTCCTTCGCCAGCGCCGCCGCTTTTTCTGCGTGCTTCACCGTCGCCGTCACGCGCGCAGCATCAAACAATCCCTGCTTCAGNTACGCGCGCAGCAAAATCCCGCCAAGCTTCCCAGTCCCCAGAACCGCCAATCTCTTGCCTGCAAGTTTCTGTGACATAGACCAAGCATTGTTGACGACGCAAGCTGGCGCGTCAACTCCGTTTAGCGTGCGGCTTCGATTAGTCCACGCTTCAGGTAACCGGCCTTCGACTAGCCCGCTCTTCGAGTAGCCCGTGCTTCGAGTAGCCCCGCCTTCGAGTAGAATGGTGCGCCCATGAAGCCTCGCTTCGATGCCGGCGATTCCTCCACGACTCACCGCTCGGCGGTCCTAGCGGTCCTCGTCATCCTGGTCGGCACGCCCATGTTTTACGCGCGCACCTCGCCGCGCCAGAGCAGTAAGGAAGTAGTGCACAGAACAGATGTCAGCGTGCCGATGCGGGACGGTGCCGTTCTTCGCGCCGACATTCTGCTACCGGGCGCCGAGGGCAAGTCCCCCGCGCTGATCTATCGCACGCCGTACGGCAAGCAATTCGCACTGAAGGAATACAAAACGTTCGAGAAAGCCGTCGCGCGCGGTTATGCCCTAGTCGTGCAGGACGTCCGCGGACGTTACGCTTCCGACGGCGAGTTCGTTGCGTATCAGAATGAAGGCCGCGACGGATACGAAACCATCGAATGGACCGCAAAGCAACCGTGGTGCGACGGCAACGTCGGCACGTTCGGGCTTTCCTACCCTGGCGCGGTGCAATGGCTTGCCGCCGTCGAAAATCCTCCGCACCTGAAAGCCATGGTCCCGGCCATGACGTTCTCCACGCCGCGTAATTTCTTTTATTCCGGCGGAGTGTTCGACGGCTCGTGGCTCGAATGGATCTGGATGAATATCGCGCCGGATATTCGGCGGCACAAGAATCTTGGCGGCTCGCGGACCTACGAAGAAGCTGCGGAAACCTGGAAGCGCGAACACACACACCTGCAAACGTTCCTACCGTTGCGCGATTTGCCCGACCTGAAAAATGTCGTGCCGTTTTATTACGAATGGCTCGTGCATCCGCCCGCCGACCCGTGGTGGGAATGGGCCGAGCTTCGCAATAAATACGGGCGCGTGCACGCCGCAGTGCTAAATCTTTCCGGCTGGTACGACGAGGCTTATGGACCCGATGGCGCTACAACCAATTTCGATGGGCTTCTGAAGGAACGCCGCGGAGAAAAGGACCCGCGAACACATACCATCATCGGTCCGTGGACACATGGCGGCCAGGAAAAGACGCGCGCCGGCGAGCGCGATTTTGGCCCGAGCGCTGCAATCGATTACGACGAGCTCATACTGCGCTGGATGGATCGCTACGTGCGCGGCATCGAGAACGGTGTTGACCGCGAGAAGCCGGTGCGTCTCTTCGTGATGGGGAAGAACACTTGGCGCGAGGAATACGCATGGCCGCCTCCGCACGCCAATCAGCAAACGTATTATCTGCGGAGCGAATCAATCTCGGCCCGCTTCGCCCGGCTAAACCCAACAGCGCCAGATAAGCCCGGGAGCTACAACGAATTTATTTCCGATCCCTCGCATCCCCTCACTGATCCCCACACCGCCTACGGCGCTCACGATTACCGCTCGCTCGCGGGCCGCAAAGACGTTCTTGTATACGACACCGATCCCCTCCTGGCCGACACGGAAGTCACCGGGCCGATTCACGCCGAAATCTATGTTTCCGCGGACGTCCCCGACCTCGATTTGTGGGTGCGGCTCCTGGATGTCGCGCCAGACGGCACGGCATTTAATCTCATGAGCCCGGGATTAGACGTCCTGCGCGCGAGCTATCGCAACGAAAAGCTGCAACCCGAATTGCTCAAGCCCGGCGAGATTTACAAGCTGAATCTCGACCGCATGCTCACCAGCAATGTTTTTCGCACCGGCCATCAGATTCGCATTCAGATTTCCGGTGCCTTCTTCCCGCACTTTTCGCGCAATCTGCAAAGCGGCGAGTCGGAAGTAACTTCGTCCGCAATGTGCCCGGCCCACGTGCGGATTCACCTTGACCCCGACCACCGCTCGCACATCGAACTGCCCATCATTCCACGTTGAAGCCCCCTGAAGGCCCGGCCGGAGCGAGTTGATACAGCCGACACACACAGCGCCGTGAGCCGCTCCAGTGCGCCTTTGCGATGACACAATAGCAAACGAGCGACATGGCCCAGCTTCACAATTCGATGCCAACTGTGGGTGAAGACCGCGCCGCGCAGCCGTCCGGCCTGGCCGGCGCCGCGCATGGATTCATTTCGTTTTGTCTCGAAGGCGGAATTCATCTATGGGTGCGGCTCACCGGCAGACTGGTGCGCAGGAGTGATGCTCCCTGGCTTGCAGGCCCACTAGGCGGCAGAGAGCGCATCGGCTCCGGCATTTACGAGCGCGTGGCGCAGGCGGGGGGCCTGCTAATCCGCACGCCGCCTCACGCTGGTCTCCTCGAACACTTCAACGTTCTTCGCGGGCCGAACTTCAATCCCGATGCCGTGCACCCGGATATCCGCCATTTTTACGAGCATGCAGCCGAGTACCAGCTCGACGTGTGGAGCGAAGTCTCCCTCATCGGGCGATTCTTTCTGTGGCTGCTGGTGGAGTTCATCAGCCGGCGCATGGACCAGTTGAATTTCCCGATCTCTTCGCTGGAAGTGGCCAAAGGAATGACCAGCGAAGTGGTGCAGCTCGTGGAGCCCGCTTCAGGTCGAATCGTGAACACCGGCTGCCTGCGCCGACTGAAATCTTCCGGGCGCGTGATTTACGCCGGCCTGTATTCCGCAACGCAACTGCCGGACGAAACGGGGCCCTGCGTGAAGGTCACGTTTCCCTGCCGCGGCAGCGCGAATGTCTATCTCAATCCCGTCGCGCACCCGGATGGATCGTTTGGCCTGGTGTCATCCGGTTCGGCGTTTGGACGCACCGGCTTCTATCGCATGATCGACGGTGGGCCGGATCATTACATCGTGCGGCACGTTCGCTCCCTGCGCGAATTGTTCCATGTGTATGTGGACGCGGAAGGCGTGCTGCGGACCGATCACACCGTCTTTTTTCTCGGGCTATCTATTATTCGGCTGCACTACAAGATGACGCGCGTTCCGGTTCCCCACTTTTCTACTCAGGATGAGCAAGACCTCATCGCCGTCGAAGACATCCTCTAGAACTCTGCTCGTGAATTCTGATGGTTCTTTGCGCTGCATCCGTAAAAGCGGCGGCACCTCGAAGCTCAGGGTAAATCAGACCGCACTCCAAAATTAATCGTGGCGGGCACCGTGCAACACACGCACGGCGTGAGGCAGCAGATGCGCTACGGCTTCGATTGATTCCGTTGCGCCTTTGGGGCTTCCCGGCAGATTCACGATTAGAGTTTTGCCGCGGCTGGCGGCTACCGCCCGCGACAGAACCGCTGTCGGCGTCTTCTCCAACCCTTTGCGGCGCATCTCTTCCGCGATTCCGGGAATCACGCGATCCGCGACGGCCCGCGTAGCTTCCGGAGCATTGTCGCGCGGTCCGATTCCAGTCCCACCTGTCGTGAGAACCACGTCGACGCGCCCGGAATCCGCGAGCTCGCACAACTGCGTGCGAACGGCGTCAAGATCGTCCGACACGCGCAACGTCGCCACAATTTCCCATTGCAGGCCGCGGCAAAATGCAACCACCGCTGGCCCAGAAAGATCTTCGCGCTCGCCGCGCGATACGGAATCACTGATGGTGAGGACTGCTACGCGCATGGGCGGGATTACTGCGTCTCGACGGCGTCGCGGCTGGATTCATCCATCAACCGCATCGCTTCCATCAGCAAGCCGGTGGTGTTTTTCGTGGTGGTCGTTCGCGTCGACTCATTGGCGGAGTTGAAATCGATCTCAAACTCGCCTTCGCTCCACAAAATGACTTTGTACACCGCGTCGTCGCCCTCGATGTTGCCAATTTTCGCGTCGCGGCACTGCCCCGAGGCGAAATACAGCTCGCCCTGTTCGCTGCCTTTGCGCACCACCAGGCGGCAGGATTTCTGGCCCATCTCCAGCGATTGCAGCAAATCGGTCATGCTCATTTCTTCCAGGCGGCCTTGAATAATGCCGGGGCGCGTGGCGTGCTTCTGCATTTTTTCGAGATGCAGGCGGTCCACCACTTTTTTTGTGATGCGCACAAGGTCTTTCACCAGGAACGGTTTGGCGATGAATTCTTCCACGCCGTCGACCAGCGGACGCAGGCGCTCTTCGATATCGGCGCGGCTGGCCATGAACAAGAAAGGAATGTGCCGGGTCTTCTCGCGGCTGCGCAGCTTGTCGAAAAGCTGGCGGCCATCGAGACCGGGCATTTTGTAGTCACAAAGAATTACGTCCGGAGGATCATCGACGGTTTTTAGCAGCGCGTCGCCGCCATCGTGCGCGACCATAACATCGCAAACGTGCTCAATCCCGCGAAACACGAGCTCGAGCACCAGCGGATTATCTTCCACCAGCAGCAACTTGATGGTGGTTTTCCCGGAGGCAGGGGTCATCGCTTGCGCCTCCGCGGCGCGCGCGGCCGCCCTTCGTCGCGATGGAAATCGCCGCTCTTTCCGCCGGTTTTTTCAACCAAGTAGATGTCGGTGATCTCCATCCCTTTGTCCAGGGCTTTGCACATGTCGTAGACCGTGAGGGCCGCGGCAGTAACCGCCACCAAAGCTTCCATTTCCACGCCGGTTTGCGCGGTTGCGATAACCGTGGAGTGAAGTTCCACGCCATTTTCACATAGGCGCGCAGTCACATCAATGTGCGTCAGAGGGAGAGGGTGACAAAGAGGTATCCACTCCGCGGTGCGTTTTGCGGCGGCAATTCCGGCAATGCGCGCCACTTCCAGGGGATTGCCTTTCGGGTTTTTGAGGCGGCGCACGGCGGCCACAACGCGCGCCGCCATTTTTACGAAGGCGTGTGCTTTGGCGGTGCGCGTGGTCACTTGCTTGGCGGAGACGTCGACCATTTGTACTTCGCCGCGTTTTCCGTAGTGGGAGAGTTTTGGCATCGCTTTACTCTACGCAGCGAAAGAGAAATCCATCAACACAGAGTTCACTGAGAGCACAGAGGGCACCGAGAAGATGAGTCAAATTGTGTCCTTGCGCAGCAGAATTGGCACTGTCTCTCCAACCTTGACTTGCTCACGATCCGCGGCAACCACCAGGAAGCAGTTCGCGCGCGCTAATGCTGCTATATCTCCCGAGCCTTGCCAGGGCAGAGCTTTTACCTCCGGCTTTGTGCCGCGCCATTCGACTCTGGCGGGGAGAAAGTGCGTCAGGCCTGGTTTTTCGTTTAGTGCCGCGCCGAGGCGCGCTTCGACGAACGGCAAGTCGCGCGCGGATGAACCACCGAGCAGATCGATCGCGGGCACAACGAACAACTCGAACGTCACCATTGTGGAGACCGGATTCCCGGGAAGGCCAAATACAAATGTGTCTCCGCATTTGCCGAAGACTGCTGGCCTTCCAGGGCGGATAGCGACGCCGTCAAAATAAAACTCCGCGCCCAAGTCTTTCAGCACGGTTTCAACGAGATCGTACTTCCCCATCGAGACGCCGCCGGAGAGGACGAGCACGTCTTCCCGCAGGCCGCGCGAGATTTTCTCGCGAAGATCGTCGATGCGATCGGCGGCGTTGCCGAGCAGAACAGGTTCGCCTCCGGCGAGGCGCACTTGCGCGGCGAGGGAGACGCTGTTGCTGTTGCGAATCTGAAATGCGCCGGGCTCCTGATCGATCGCCACCACTTCGTCGCCGGTGGAGAGAATGGCGACGCGGGGCTTACTGGCGCAGCGCAGTTGCGTCGCGCCGACCTGCGCGGCCAGCGCGAGCTCGGCGTACCCCAGGCGCATGCCCGGGGGCAGAATTGTATCGGCGCGCTTGGCCTCGCTGCCGCGCGGCACGATGTTTTGTCCCGGCTGCGCAGCGCGCTCGAATCGCACCGAATCGCCATCGCGGCTCGTGTGCTCGATCATCACAACCGCATCGGCGCTGGACGGAACTGCCGCTCCGGTCATGATCTGCACGCAAGTGCCTGAAGCCAGCGGCTGCGTGACCGTGTCGCCCGCTTTGATCTCTGCGACGCATCGCAGTGTCGCACCGGGTGTGGCTTCCGCGGCGCGCACGGCATATCCGTCGCGCGTGGAACGATGGAACGGCGGATAGTCGCGATCCGTCTTGACCTCTTCTGCGAGCACGAGGCCAAGCGCGTCCCATATGCTGATGTTTGCAGCGGCGCGCGGACCTCTTGCCTTTTCTACTTGTTCGATGACGGTGCGGCGAGCTTGCTCGTAGGTGAGCATGGGGAGAGTTCATCAGGCTGCGAGTTATTCCAGCCAGCGCGCGAGCTCGGTGCCTTGCGGAACGATCGTGGCGTCGCGCTCGGGCCCGGTCGAGATCATACCGATTTCCACCTGCAGGAAATCGCTGATGAAGCGCACATAATCCACCGCAGCTTTGGGCAATTTTGCATTGTCCCTCACGCCGTAAGTCGATTGGCACCAGCCCGGCAGCGTCTTGTATTCCGGCGTGACGTGCTCATACTCTTCGGCAAGCGCGGGCATTTCGCGCAGTGGCGTCCCTTTGTACTTGTAACCGACGCAGACTTGAATCTCGCGCTGCGTGTCAAACACGTCCAGCTTTGTGACTACCAGCGAATCAATCCCGTTGATCATTTTGGCGTAGCGCTGCACGGCCAGATCGAGCCAGCCGCAGCGCCGCGGGCGTCCGGTGACCGCGCCAAATTCCTTGCCGCGTTCGCGTACTTCGCGCGCATCGAGGTCGGGCATCTCCGTGGGAAAGGGCCCACCGCCGACGCGCGTGGTGTAAGCCTTGGATACGCCAAGGACGTTCTTGATTTTTGTTGGCGGCACGCCGACGCCTGTCGTGGCGCCGCCGGAGATTGCGCTCGAGGAAGTCACGTAAGGATACGTACCGTGATCGATGTCTAGCATGGTGCCTTGCGCGCCCTCGAAGAGCACGGATTTGCCTTCATCCAGCGCACGATTCACCAGTTCCGCCGTGTCGCAGATGTAAGCGCGAATCTTTTCGCCGAGCCGCAGCGTTTCTTCCACTTCGTGGGAAAAATCGATGTCCGCGCCGTACGCTCCTTTTGCCAGGCGATTTTTTTCAGCAACCACGCGCGCGGCTTTTTCGCGGAAAAGCGCCGGGTCGAGCAAATCGCAAACGCGCAGGCCGCGGCGCGCCATCTTGTCTTCGTAGGCCGGACCAATGCCGCGCGAGGTGGTTCCAATCTTGTTTGCGCCGCGCGCGCTTTCGGCGGCGCGGTCGAGTTCGCGATGATAGGGGAAAATTAGGTGCGCGCGATTGCTGAGGTGCAGGCGGTCCTTTACGTCGACGCCGGCNTTTGAGAGCGTTTCAATCTCCGCGACGAGGGCCGCGGGATCAACTACAACGCCGGCGCCAATCACCGCTTGCTGCTTGGGGCGCAGAATTCCGCACGGGATGAGCTGCAGTACGAAGCGATCTTTGCCAATGATTACGGTGTGCCCGGCGTTGTGTCCGCCGGCGACGCGTGCGATGTAGTCAAAAGCACCGGCGAGATAGTCGACGACTTTGCCCTTGCCTTCGTCACCCCATTGCGCGCCGACCACCACGACTGATTTCATGCAGAGCCCTCACTCGCACGCGTCTTGCAGCTTGCGGCCGTATCACCCGCACCCTTCCCTCAGCGATTCTGAGAAGGAAATGTCAGGTGGGAAATGCACGAAAACGANAGAAATAGCATCGTACGCTGCGCTCGCGTTCCGCGCAAGCGTCGCCAAGCCACCGGGAAGAAAAGCTTTACCACAGAGATCACGGAGACAAGAGCACAGAGTTCGCAGAGAAGAGAGACGCTTCTAACGCAGCCTGCCGCCAAGCTCTTTGTAGCGGTAGCAGGTCACGGCGTGGTCGTTTACCATGCCGGTGGCTTGCATTAGCGCGTAGCAAATTGTGGAGCCGACGAAGCGGAAGCCGCCCTTGGCCAGGTCTTTGCTTAACGCATCGGACTCCTTCGTTCGCGCGGGCAACTTGTGTTTCCAGGCGTTTTGTTTGGGCTTGCCGTTTACGAAGCGCCAAACGTAGGCGTCGAAGCTGCCGAATTCTTGCTGAAGTTTCAGGAATGCCTGGGCGTTGCTGATGGTGGCCGCGATTTTCAGCCGGTTTCGGATGATGCCGGGATCGGCGAGCAACTGGCGCACCTTTTTCGCTCCGTAGCGCGCGACCTTCTCCGGATCGAACCCGTCGAGGACTTCACGATAGCGTTCGCGCTTGCGCAGCACCGTGTCCCAGCTCAGTCCCGCCTGCGCGCCTTCCAGGATGAGCAGCTCGAACCATTTGCGGTCGTCGTGCAAGGGCACGCCCCACTCCTCATCGTGATAAGGGATGTTCCATTCATTGCTGGCCCAGTGGCAGCGCACANGTGTTTCGGAAGAAGAAGCCATTTGCGGTTTATACCAGAAAAGGTGTTTGGGCGGCAGATCAGGACGGCCACAAGCACGCCGACAAAAGAAAGGGCGTGCCAATTAAGGCACGCCCTTTGAGAATCCAACCATGCTGCTAATCGCCACCCAGCCGGATCGCGGATTAAGCGGTCGGTATGGCCGGTGCAAAGTGGCGCTCGAGCGCCTTGGTAATCTGTTCTTTCGGCACCGCGCCGACGATCTGCTCCACCACTTGCCCATTCTTGAAAACGAGCAGCGTGGGGATGCCGCGAATGTTGTAGCGGCCTGCGGAGTTCATCGCTTCATCCACGTTGAGCTTGGTCACTTTGAGCTTGCCTGCGTAATCATGCGCGATTTCCGCAACCGTGGGAGCCAGCATGTGACACGGGCGGCACCATTCCGCCCAGAAGTCGACCATGACGGGTTGCGCGTTGCTCGCCGTCAAAACTTCCAATTCAAAATTGCCATCGTTTACTACCAGGATGCTGTTGTCGGCCATGTTCTTTGTCCTCAGGGGCTTGCCGAAGCAAGCTCGCCTTCGTCTCCTCAACCAGTTNAATTAGATGTTGCAACAGGCTTTTGGTTTCGTGGCGCCGGAGCCGTCTCGGGCACTGCGGGCAAGCCCCTTGCGGTGCGCGCCGCCGCGTAAACCTTGGCGTATTCCACCGCGGAGCCCTTCCAAGAAAAATCCTTCGCCATGCCGTTCAGTTGAATGCGCCTCCAAATGCGCTCGTCCATGAAAAGATGCAGCGCCTGGCGGATACTGCGAATCATCGCGGCGCCGGAATACTCCACGAACTTGAAACCGGTTCCGGTGCCGTGCTCGATGTCGAATGCTTCAATCGTATCATCGAGTCCGCCCGTGGCCCTCACAATCGGCACGGTACCATACTTAAGACTATAGATCTGGTTCAAGCCGCAGGGTTCGTAGCGCGACGGCATCAGGAACATGTCGGCACCGGCCTCGATCTGGTGCGCGATGGCATTGTCGTAGGCGATCTTCACGCCGACGCGTCCGGGATACGCTGCAGCGAGCGCGCGAAACAGCTCTTCATATTTGCGATCGCCGGTGCCGAGCACGACCAGCAACAAATCCTCGCGCATCAGTTCGTGCGCTCTTTCGGCAATGAGATCGAAGCCTTTTTGGTCGGCGAAGCGCGACACGATGCCGATCACCGGCTTCGCCAAATGCTCGGAAGGCAGCTCGAAAAGTTCTAGCAGCGCTTGCTTGCACGCTTGCTTGCCGCTCAAGTCTTTGGCCGAATATTTCGCGGCGATGAATTTGTCTTTTTCCGGGCTCCAGAGCGTGTAATCGACGCCGTTCAGGATGCCGACCAGCCGGTCGGCGCGGCCACGCACGACGCCGTCGAGTCCATAGCCGTATTCGCGGGTCTGAATTTCCTGCGCGTATTTGCGGCTGACGGTGGTGAGGTAATCGGAGAAGACCAGTCCGCCCTTCAGAAAATTAACGCTGCCGAAAAATTCAATGCCGGCGGGATGAAAGACGCCCACGGGAATGCCGGCGCGGTCGAGCGCATCCCGGCCGAAGAGGCCGTGATAGCCCATATTGTGAATGGTGAAGACCACCGGAATATCGCGCACCAACGGGTCATCGCCGTAGGAGGTGCGAAGTAGCACCGGTACCAGAGCCGACTGCCAGTCATGGCAGTGAATCACGTCGGGGCGCCAGACATGCTTGGCGATTTCGATGGCCGCGCGGCAAAACTCGCTGTAACGCTCGGCATTGTCTGGAAAATCGCCGCCGATGCCGCCGTAGAGGCTATCGCGATCAAAATAGGCAGGGTCATCGACGAAGAAATAACGCACCCCGCTGAGCACGGAACCATCAGCGATGGAGGGGAAACGGAGGCGCGTTCCGNCCATCGGAATCGTGACGCTGGGCAGGACCACGGAGTTAGTCTGGGTTCCACGGTAGCGGGGCAGTACCACGGCGACCTCGTGCCCGAGGCCGACTAACGCTTTTGGCAAAGCCTCGACCACGTCCGCGAGGCCGCCAGTTTTGGAAAAGGGCAGCCCTTCCGATGCAACAAAGAGAATTCGCACTGTGCTCCCAAAGAAGAATGAGAAGGGTTAACGCTATCCGACGCTACCACTGTCGTCAAGCGGGCTTGCACGTATAATGTGCCTCCACGCGATGCGGGGAAAAGATATTTACCACAGAGAGCGTAGAGGGCGCTGAGAAGAATGCCTCGTCAACGCTTAGGCCAGCATTTCCTTGCCGACGCAGGCTGGCGCGAAGAGATTGCGCGCGCCATTCGTGTTTCGCCGCAATCCATCGCGCCATCTGCCTCCGCGAACAGCGCTGAGTTTTGCTGGATCGAAATCGGCGCAGGGCACGGTGAAATGACGGAGCACCTCGCGTCAACGGGTGTGCCTGTCCACGCCATAGAACTTGACCCGCTGCTTACGTCGGCTCTTAAGCGGCTCGCGAAGCGCTTCTCTAATCTGGAGATCGTTTCCGCGGACATTCTGGAATCGGATATCGCCAAGATTGCCGCGGGGCGTCGCATACGCGTTTACGGCAACCTGCCCTACTACATCACTTCGCCAATTTTGCATCACCTGTTCACNAGCGCCGAACTCATCGAGGAGATCCACATTGTCGTCCAGCACGAAGTGGCGCTGCGCCTGGCTGCGCAGCCGAGAACGCGCGATTACGGCTATCTTTCCGTACTTACACAATATTTCTCGCGGCCGGAACTGGTGCTGGAAATCCCGCAGGGAGCCTTCCGCCCGCCGCCGGAAGTTAGCTCCGCGCTGGTTACGCTTCGCTTCCCCGGCGANCGCGCAAAGCTCCCGCAGATTGACGAAGATGCGTTCCTGGAGTTTGTAAAAGTGTGCTTCTCGCAGAAGCGCAAAACACTGGTCAATAATCTGAAGTCGCGTGTTAAGCCCGAGCTGGCTCGGGAGGCTCTGGCGAACCTAAAATTGCGTGCCGACGCGCGCGCGGAGCAACTTTCCGTGGCCAATCTGGCCGCTATCTTCCAACAATTGGAGTTAGCCTAAACCGCTCTTGGTGCTAGCTAGAACGTTGTCTAGTCCGAGGTTTTCTGTTTTTTCTGCGCAGCGACTAAACGATCGGGATAGTCGCTCATGATGCCGTCGACGCCGGCATCGATCAGCAAGCGCATGTGCGCGGGATGGTTCACCGTCCAGCACACCACTTGCAAATCTTTCTTTCGCGCTTCGGCCAGCAGCGCCGGCGTGACCAGGTCGCTGCGCACCGCCAACTGGCGCGCGCCGACCTCCACCGCACGCTCGACCGGCCTGTCGATTTGCCCGTCGTACAAGACGCCGGTCATCAGCGTGGGCTCGATCTTGCGCAGCGACTCGAGAATTGCGACGTCAAACGAAATCACCACCGCACGCGGAATTTCTCCCGATTCGCGCAGCGAGCCAATCAAAGCGTGCTCGCTACCCCACGAGCCGCTGGGTTTCAGCTCCAGATAGAACACGACATCGTGTTTCTTCGAAAAGTCGAACAGTTCTTCCAAGGTGGGAATACGCTCGCCGGCAAATTCGCTGCCGAACCAGGAGCCGGCGTCGAGGCGGCGTAATTCCGCCAGCGTGAGATCGTGCACCGCGCCGCGCCCGCCGGTGGTTCTGTCTACGGTGGCGTCGTGGATGGCCACGAACCGCGCATCGCGCGAAAGCTGCAGGTCCGTTTCGATGAACGGCGCGCCCAGGGAGACGGCTTTGCGAAATGCCGCCAGAGTATTTTCCGGCGCATGTCCGGACGCCCCGCGATGCGCAATCACCAGCACAGTGTTCTCACCCGCACGCCCATTTGCTGATTGAAGTGAAAGGCCCGTTTCATTATGCTAGCACCCGCTGCAAGGCGTCGCCTTGCAGTCTTCTCCCAGGGGTCCTGAGTCTAATAGCCGAACCACCAGGAATTTCACATAAGGAGACATCTAATGCAGACGCACCGAGCCTCGTTCGGTATCGTGCTAGTCGCCCTCTCGCTTGTCGTTGCCGTTATAACGTTGGCGAGCGCACCACACAGTACGAAAGCCCAGCGCGAGACCAAAGCCAATCAAAATCTGGTGCGGGAAGTTCGCCACCAGCTTCTCCTTCTTCCCTACTACTCCGTTTTCGACAACCTGGCGTTCAAAGTAGACGGCGATCACGTCACGCTCGAGGGCCAAGTGACCCGTCCCACGCTCAAGTCTGACGCCGAAGCCGCGGTCAAGAGCATCGAGGGCATTTCCGGCGTGACCAACAACATTGAGGTATTGCCCCCCTCTCCGATGGATGACCAGTTGCGCCACGCGCTCTATCGCGCCATCTACGGTGACCCGGTGCTCTCCAAATACGGATGGTCTTCCATGCCCTCGATTCACATCATCGTGAAAAATGGGCATGTCAGTCTTGAGGGTGTTGTCGACAGCGAGACGGACAAGAATCTCGCCGGCGTGCGCGCTAACAGCGTGCCAAACGTTTTTGAGGTGAAGAACAATCTGGTAGTTAGCAGCAGTCATTGATTGCGGTCGACATCTTTGCTCTGCGCAAAATAGGGCCGCACAGCGTGCACCGGCCCTGTTTTATTTCCACCAGTACGCCAGGTGTGCACGGCTCTAGCGCGCCCGCTTCTACCTTGCCTCGACCCGTTTCGTACACGGTCCAACGTATAGCATCGGTCTTCGCAGTATCGGAAAGTATCCTGCCGTGCGTCTGCGCCCGGGAGCGGAGAAAAGAGCCGTTTTCGACCCTAACTTCAGGATGGATGAGCAGACAGTCCCGTTTCGGGAAGTTCCTGGTCCCAGGAGAGTAACTCGGTACCGGTCGCTTGACACAGTGTCCACGCAATGAGCGCGAGTCCGGCGATCACATGATGCATATCCAGTCTTATGAGCAGGTTAGCGGTATCGCGGCGGCCCGGCGTTGGCCTCTTAATTGCCTCTTGTGTAGGGATACCGCCGCTACGCTCTCCAGAGAGTCAGTCGCGAGGACGAACTGATGGCCACAACCAGCACCAAAGCCGGGCTCTCGATTACGCCTTCCGCAATCTCCGACCGGTTGATGCCCGTAAACACCGCCCCGCCCGGCTTCGACGCCGCGCGCGACCTGCCAGCGGGCTTTCCGGAGTTCCTCGCGCCGTTGCACGCCGCGCTCACGCTGCGCCAGCGCGTGCTGATCGCCCGCCGCGAAACGGCCCTGCACGAAGCGCACGCCGGCAAGCAACCCAATTTCCTGCCGCCCTCCGTTTCGACCATGCAAGCGTGGGAAATCGCGCTGCCGGAATGGTGCTCCGACCAGCGCAACCAGATGACTGGCCCGGCGGACGATGCCGAACTCGTCGTGAAAATGCTCAACTCCGGCGCGCCGGGCGTGATGCTGGACCTTGAAGACTCCAACGCTAATACCTGGGAGCATCTCACCAAGGGAATTCGAAACGTTCTGGAAGCGCTTGCCGGCAGGCTCACCTACTCCGATAAAAAGCGTGACCGCACGGTGAGTATTCAGCCGAGCAAGACGGTTCTCCTCACTCGCCCGCGCGGCCTGCACCTGCACCAAGCCGGCGTTCTTCCGGGCGAGCTGCTGCCGGCTTCACTGTTCGACGTCGCGATGATCGCCTACCAAGTGGATTTCGACGCGCTGAAGCATCCGCTTTGCTTCTACATCCCCAAGTCGGAATCCGCGGATGAAGCGCTGTGGTGGCGCGATCTTTTCCAGATGATCGCGCGCGCCAAGGGTCTTCCCGCCGATGCCATCAAGTGCATGGCGCTGGTGGAAGCGCATCCGCTGGCGTTTCAGATGGAAGAGTTCGCCTGGAATCTGCGCGAACACATACTGGGCCTGAACCTGGGCCGCTGGGATTACATGGCCAGCCTAATCCACTTCAACCTGGAAAACCCGGAATGGGTTTTGCCGGATCGCAACACCATTCCGCACAACGTGGCCTTTTTCCAGAATTTGCGCACGCTGATGCCGGAGATCTGCCACAAACACGGCATGCTGGCCATCGGCGGCATGACCGCGCTTTATCCGAGCCGCGACAATCCGGAGCTCAATGCGCGGGCCCTTGCGGTCCTTGCCGAGGACAAAAAGAATGAGGCGTCCTGCCTGATGGATGGCGCGTGGACCGGCCATCCCGACCAGAACGAAATCGCGGTCACGCAATTCCCTGCTCCGAATCAACTCAAAGCCCGCCCGAAGAATGCCGATTCGCATCCCGACCTGCGCCCGCTGCCAACGGGCGTCGGGAAGCGCACGCTGGTGGGCACGCGTGCAGCGATTCGCACCGTAATCCGCTACCGTAACGGCGTACTGAACGGCCGGGGCGCGAGCCTGCTGGACGGCTACATGGAAGATCTGGCCACCGATCGCATTTACCGGCTGATGATTGCGCAGCGCATGAAGCACGCGGGCACGATTCACGTTCTCGACGAGAACGGACAAGCGGTCCGCCACACTCCGGAATTGATCCACGAGCTCTTTGATCAGGAGTTGGAGCAACTCTTGCAGGAAAATGCCAAGCAGTCCGGTGACCCGGCGCAATCTGCCACGCAAGCAGGCAGGCTTGCGGAAGCGCGCCGCCTGAGCGAAGAGATGATTCGCCGCAGCGAGTTCAATCCGGTTTGAGTTCAACTTTCGTTTTTTAAGGCTTTAGGTCCCCAAGCAAGGAGCTGCAATGTCATTGAACGGCAACAATGGAAACCACACGCACAACATCCATTCCGACTGGGCCACCAACCCGCGCTGGTCCGCGATCACGCGCCCGTATTCCTACGCCGATGTGCTCCGCCTGCGCGGCACGATCCAGATCGAGTACACCCTGGCTCGACTCGGCGCGGAACGCTTGTGGAACCTAATGCACACGGACGCGTATGTTGCCGCGCTCGGCGCGGTCACTGGCAATCAAGCGATCGAAATGGTGCAAGCCGGCCTGCAGACGATTTACGGCAGCGGCTGGCAAGTTGCCGCGGACAATAACACCGCGGGGGACGTGTACCCTGATCAGAGCTTGTATCCCTGCGATAGCGCGCCGGCGTTGGTCAAGCGCCTCAATCGCGCGCTGCTTCGCGCCGATCAGATCGAATCCGCGGAAGGCAAGCGCAGCGGCGTGTATTGGTTCGCGCCGATTGTGGCGGACGCGGAGGCTGGCTTCGGCGGCGCGCTCAACGCCTACGAGCTCATGAAAGCGATGATCGAAGCGGGCGCCGCCGGCGTGCACTTCGAGGACCAGCTCTCCTCAGCCAAGAAGTGTGGCCACCTCGGGGGCAAAGTCGTTGTGCCCATCCGCGAATTCATCGAGAAGCTGACCGCCGCGCGGCTGGCTGCCGACGTTTGCGGCGTGCCCACAATTCTTATTGCGCGCACGGACGCCAACTCCGCCGGGCTGCTCCTATCCGACGCCGACCCACGCGACCGCGAGTTCATCCATGGCGAGCGCACCGCCGAAGGCTTCTACCAATTCCGCGGTGGCATCGACGCGGCGATCGCTCGCGGCCTTGCCTATGCGCCCTATGCGGACATGCTTTGGTGCGAAACCTCGACGCCCGACCTCGCCGAGGCTCGGAAATTCGCCGACGCCATTCACGCAAAATTCCCAGGCAAACTTCTCGCTTACAACTGCTCGCCGTCCTTTAACTGGAAAAAGAAGCTGGACGACGTGACCATCGCCAATTTCCAGCAAGAGCTTGGCAAGATGGGCTATAAATTCCAGTTTGTGACGCTGGCGGGCTTCCACTCGCTGAACATGAGCATGTTCCACTTGGCGCGCGGCTATTCTCAAGCGGGCATGACCGCTTATTCCAAGCTGCAGCAGGAAGAGTTCGCGGCGCAGGAGCTGGGCTATCGCGCGGTCACACACCAGCGTTTCGTGGGCACCGGCTATTTCGATGAGATCGCACAAGTCATCTCCGGCGGTCATTCCTCGACCACCGCATTGGCCGGGTCGACCGAGGCTGCGCAGTTCCACCCACAGCATGAGGCCGACCGCCCCGCCACAGGACCCCTGTAATACGAGTGTCGTAGGACGATCTCGAGCGGTTCAGGAGCGTCCAAAAAGAAAGGCCGCGTAAGCGGCCCCTCTTCCAGGAAAAAATAAGGCTGGGTTGGAATTCTTTACTGATCGCTTCCGGTGGTCCCTGGCTGGGAAGCTTCCGCGCCGGCCTGATCCCCCAAGCGGATTTCATAAGTCTTCCCTTGGAAGAAGATGTCGGTCAATGCGTTCCTGCCGTCTTCGGACTTCTTCGCGGCGTAGCCATCGGTGCGGTTCTTCTCGCTGACAGTTACCACCTGCGCCGGCACTGAAGCTACGGTTTTCTTGCCGCTGGTGATGTTCAGCTCGACCTGGGGGCCTTCCCCGTTCCATTCAACCTTGTACTCGCCCGGTGGCAACTGCTTGCCTTGCACGTCCACGCTCTCGTACAGGTGCAGCGTGCCTTTGCTCGCACCTGCAGCAAAGGCGCTGGCGGCCAGCAGCAGCGACGCTCCAGCCAAAGTGACTAGGTTCCTCGACCCTTTCATTTTTCGCTCCCTTTCTGATTGTCCTCGCGAAAACTCCCGTGACAGTCGCAGGAGCCTTGGCGGCACCTACAGTAGGATGCGGAGGCGGTGCCGCTGTCACACCAAAAGACCGAATGTAAGCTATTGATACTTATGGGGATAACGACATTCCCTGCACGCCCCTGAACACCGTGTAGGGCTTTCGCCCGGAAACTGCCCTTTTTCCGGGTGCGACGCTTTTGTGTCCTTCTAGCCACGAACCTCCCCCAAAATGGGGACTACCGTACCATTCAAGTTTTCCTACGTTTGGCTGATGATGACTGGCGTATGGCGAGCCTCTATTTTTGCCAGCCTCACACACAGAACCAGGGAATGTTGCGTGCCATCCTCAATCGCGAGGACTGCCAGCATCTCGCGGCGCCCGGCAAGATCACCTATGTCGGCCAGGAATTCCCTACTCTGGCAAACGGCCAGCCCCAGGAGCGCGATTTTGCCGTGCTGAAGGTCGACGCCGAAGAAGGGGACGCGCAATGGCGCCCAGGCTTTTATCGCGTCGATGCCGACCTGATGGAGCTGAACAGCGTCCTCCTAACCCTGGCCCGCTGAGCTCGTCTGCATCTCGTAGTAACTTCCTGTATGGCCCCTACGTGCGCTGGTGTGGTCTTCTGGTGGAGTAGCCGCCAAGTCGAAGTCAAAGCCACTGCATCGGCGGCTACTAAGTCCCACCCGGAGGGCTGCCATGCATACAAAGCGAGTGTGGAGAAGCATCCTCGTCGTCCTTGGAGTCGTTGGCGCGGTGACCTTGCTGCCGGACCTCATCCGCTACATGAAAATCCGATCGATGTAAGAGCTTCGCAAGGCCTTCATACCGCTAGCGAGAATCGCTGGCTTGCTGTCCGGAGGCGTCGAGTCTATCCTGATAGCACGGCCATGAATCGCGTCTATCTGGATCACAACGCCACTACCGCTGTCGAGCCGGAAGTGCTTGACGCGATGCTTCCGTATTTGTCGGGGGAGTATGGCAACGCCGCCTCGATTCACACTTTTGGGCAGAAGGCACGCGCTGCGGTCGAAACTGCGCGCGAGCAAGTCGCCACGCTGATCGGCGCACGTCCGCAGGAGATCGTTTTTACCAGTGGCGGCACGGAAGCGGACAACCACGCTATCTTTGGTGTGGCACAGCCATTTTCAGCCGTACTCCGTGATCCGGGTGGCGTTACCGCTTCCAAGCACCTCATCACTACGGCGATTGAGCATGAAGCTGTGCTCAACACCTGCCAGGCGCTTGAGAAGCGCGGCGTTGAAGTCACCTATTTGCCTGTTGATCGGCAGGGACTCGTTTCGGCGGAGGCGTTGCGCGAGGCCCTGCGCAAGGAAACTGTGCTGATCACGGTGATGCATGCGAACAACGAGCTCGGTACCGTGCAACCGCTCGAAGAAATTGGGCGCATCGCCGCGGACGCTGACGTTTACTTTCATACCGATGCCGTGCAATCCGCTGGAAAGCTTTCCATTGACGTGAACGCTTTCCGCTTGGACTTGCTCTCCCTCTCCGGTCACAAGTTTTATGCCCCGAAGGGCGTCGGAGCGCTGTACATCCGCGGGGGCACTCGTTTGCAGCAGCTTCTCTATGGCGGGCATCACCAGCGAGGATTCCGCCCCGGCACGGAAAACGTAGCCGGAATTGTCGGCTTGGGCAAAGCCGCGCAGCTTGCCGGGAAGCTACTCGCGGAAGATACGAGGCGCGTCTCAGCTTTGCGCGACCGTTTGGAGCAGGGCCTGCTTTCGCGCGTGCCGCATGCACATGCCAACGGCGCGCGCGCCCCGCGCACTCCCAACACCACAAACATCACGTTTCCGGGAATAGAAGGAGAAGCCCTGGTCATTGCGCTCGATCTCAAAGGGCTTGCCTGTTCCACAGGCGCGGCATGCTCCTCGGGGGCCGTCGAACCCTCGCACGTGCTGACCGCCATCGGTCTTTCGCCGGAGGACGCTCGCGCCAGTTTGCGCTTCAGCCTCGGACGCCACACGACGCCTGCCGAGATCGATTTTGCATTGCAAATCGTGCCGGCCGCCGTCGAACAGCTCCGCGAACTCTCGCCAACCTACCGCAAGGAAGCCGCGGTGCGGTCGTAAGCGCGCGGCCGCATATCGCTGAGCATCAAGCATTGGTTTTCCCGTAAAATGAATAAAGCATGAGCAGCGCAACCCAATTCGACACTCTGCCCGCGAGCGATGCGGTCCAGAACGGCTTGATTGCCGTGGCCATGAGCGGCGGCGTCGATTCCTCCACCGTCGCGGCCCTGCTCCAGCAGCAAGGGCATCCCATCATCGGGCTGACCATGCAGCTGTGGAACCAGCGCCGCTTGCCGGAGTTGCAGGGCGACGGACCTGCCCAGCATCGCTGCTGCTCGCTTGATGACGTCTACGATGCCAAGCGCGTCGCGCAGCACCTGAATTTTCCGCACTACGTGGTGAACTTCGAGCAGCAATTTGAGGCGCGCGTGGTGCGCCCGTTCGTTGATCAATATCTCGCCGGGCGCACGCCCATCGCGTGCACCAACTGCAACACGGATGTAAAGTTCGAGCCGCTGCTGCGCATGGCTCGCCAGATTGGCGCCGAGCGCCTGGCCACTGGCCATTACGCGCGCATCCGCCGGAATGAGCAGACTGGCCGGTGGGAATTGTGGCGCGCTCGCGACGATAGCAAGGACCAGTCTTACTTTCTCTGGGGACTGACGCAGGAGCAGCTTGCGCGCAGCGAATTTCCTTTGGGCGAGCTGAGCAAGGATGAGGTGCGTGCGGCCGCGCGGCTGGCGAACCTGCCTGTGGCGGATAAGCCGGAGAGCATGGAGCTGTGTTTCGTTCCCAATAGGAACTATGTTCAGTTCATCGAAGCGTATTCACGGGAGCGCGGCGCGGCGCTATCGAACAACGAGGGAGAGATTGTTTCCGAAGATGGCGCCGTTATCGGGCGTCACAGCGGTGTGCATAATTTCACCATCGGGCAGCGCAAGGGCTTGGGATTCGCGGCCGGCAAGCCCCTTTATGTAATCGCCATTGATCGCGAGAATAATCGCGTGGTCGTCGGAGATGATGAATCGCTGCGCACCACGACATGCGAAGTGCAGGACGTTAACTGGATCGCGCACCAGGCTTCCAGCGAAGCGGTGCGGGCAACGGTGAAGATCCGCCATAAGCACGTCCCTGCCGAAGCCACCGTCACGCCGCTGGATGCCACGCATGCGCGAATCGTCTTTGACGCTCCGCAGCGCGCCATCACCTCTGGGCAAGGGGCCGTTTTCTATGATGGTGAGCGCGTCCTGGGCGGCGGCTGGATTCGCTAGGTTAATCGGCATAGGGGGAGCGGTCGCNCGCTCTCCC
>JGI25614J43888_10000095_pt1 | contig 26586 bp, 30 predicted proteins | sample GraSoi_2013_60cm_FD_43888 | JGI IMG/M metagenome (IMG submission 43888) | reverse complement strand
ACGCAAGCTAACCCGCTTTCGAATCCCGCCAATAATCTACTCACCGGGAAATTTATTAATTCGGAACTGTTTTGTATCGGAAAATAACGTTGCAAACTTTCCTCAGTGTCATAACAGGCGCTTAAAGACAACTCGAAGGATTTATCTTCCGAAAAGCCGGGAAAGGAAGCGTGAAGCAGGATTCCAGCTGATTTTTCAGTAGCTGGCAAAAGTACAAAAAAAACCCCATTCTTATTTTCAAACTCGATTTTTCTGTCTTCCAAAAAATTTACAATTGAAAAAATAGACATGCTAAAGCTTTTTATAAGTTACACCTTCACATAACAGCTTCATTAGATTTGTAGACAAACTAGGTGATAATCTCAGCTTGCAGGTAATGGTTCGCCCTTATGTGCCAGGTTAACAACATCTTCAACCAGGATGCAGGTGTCTCAGGATCGACAACTGGAAAATTCAGGGGACTTAAGACTCAACAAATGATGGTGCTTTCGACATTCTGCAGTAGACAAAGGCAGTGGAATTTTTGCCAGGCTTTATCCGATTGGCAAAAGCGCCCACATAGTGGAAGGGGTATTTAGGCTAATCGGTAATGATATAGCTGCTTGAAAACCAATCATTTCCGTAGACTTGCCAATGGAACAAAACGTAAAAATGTCCTGAGGGGTGCCTAAATTCCAACTACAAGCATATAGAATACAGATACCTGGGTGGTTAAAATGGTGTCAGGTGCGTATAAATTACAGAGCCACTTCACTTTCTTAAAAGATTTACCTGATCGTAGCATAACATCAAATGCTATTGATTATGAAAATTTATGACCTTGTCTATCCGGGAATTACTGAAAAAAGAATTCGCCGATCATTTGGATTGCGGCAATTGGAAGATACCATGCAGTTGCTTGGTAGGAACTCTAATTTATCTTATCCGACTAGCTCCCTAAGAACTGAAAAAGAGAAACTTCTTAGACTCCTTTTAAAGAAAAAAGTCCCAATTTTTTATACCGAAAATAGTGAACCTGTTATCGTTCATACAACGAAAACCAGGGCAAATGTTTTCAGTAAACAGAAGGCTGAGACCATTGTTTTCAGCTTATACTCAATAGAAGGGTTAAGTCATAAAACAACACCTTTCATTGGCAAAGCATGTCTGGAGGTTAACAAGGCCGGACAGGTGACATTGAAAGAGTTGAAAATTGGTCCATTGTTCCGGGGAGTAGGGATAGGAACATTTTTAATGGGTCAGATTATGAGATTCGTCGAAGACAAACAATACACATGGGAGCCAATCAATTTTGAAATGAATGAGGTATTGCATAAGAACAAAGAAATGTTGACTGCTTTTTTCCAAAAGTTTTTCACTCAAGTGACGATTTTGAGTGAAGGAAGAATTTCAACGCCAAAGAGTATTGCTTAGCACGATCCATTAAATCCGCTGCCACTCAATGACCCAAGAGGACGTATTTTGAAGTGCTGGAAGACGCTTAGTGTCTTCATTTGTCCAAGGTGTAAAGGAACTTTCCGGTACAAGTTGCAATACTCTTGCAAACAATATTAAATAAATATGAAAATGCCTATTATTGTATTTCAATTAAGTTTTAACCTGTTGTTACGGCAGGAGGATCTTATTGAAAGTGAATTGGCGGCCTGGCGTTCTCGTCGGGCCTTTTCTTTAAGCCTACTCTCCGGATGATATTTAAACTCCCTCCCCGTTCGCAACAACTTTTTTAAACCTCAAGTTTTTCTATGCGACACCTAGTCATAATTATTGCTACTCTTTTTGCCCAAGGTGGGTGTACCAAATTGAATGACTTCCCGCACATCCCGGATGCCGTATATCAGACCTTGCCTGCGCCGACCGGAATGGACATTTCTTATACAACAATCGGCTCGATCCGTTTCAATAATGTCAGCGTTGCTCGCATAAGCGATACTTTGACCATCAGCACCAACAATGGGCAAAATGGCGTTCACATTTGGCTCAAAGCCGATTCACTGGTACAAGATTCTACTTACAACCTGGATGGCAAGTCAGGTGATATTCAACTCTATGACAGGAATGGGAACGTTGTGGGAAGCGCATCTTGGATGCAGGTGGAATTTTTCCAGAACTCCGCAGGCAAAGTTTTCGGAAACATTTCCGGCACCATGGACAACATGATCCAAATGCCAAACTATGCCCAAGCCACGGCATACTTCTACAACCTAAATTTACCGATCAAAATCAGAAAATAATTCCTACAACTAATAAAACTATGAAAGCCATGCCCGACCCCTTTAATGACAGTTATTTGCTGCTATTAGAGATTACAGATTACTTCCTTTCGATTGCAAAACTTAACATCGAAAACTGCGCCTTTTGCAGAAAAAAGATGACAGTAATTTTTATTCAAAAAAATTAAATACTTTTTTTATGAACTTGTTACGGATTACGCATAAACTCTTTAAATTTATAATCTGTTGTCTCTTGATTTCATGCGCACCGAGCTTCCATCAAGTGGACGATATGGTTGCCTATAATGCGATTCCTCACGAATCTTGCTACGACCGCAACCAAATTTTGGAAGACCCTATTGTCACTATTCATGCCAAGCGATGGTCATTTAATGAAGTAGCGCATAAACTTTTCGCACAAACCGGTTTGAGTTCCGCTTACGAAGACAATATTTATGACGAGATCGGCGCGCTAACCTTCAATGTAAAAAATATTCCGGTGAGCCATATTATCCATCAGATATTCGATACCTGCCAATTTATACGGTATAGATTAACTAAAGATGAACTTACCTTATACAGCCTTAATAGATCGGATCGATTTGCGCATTACGATTCCTTACAGGAAGATAGCCTGAAAAGGGAAGTAAAGGAAAATCCTGATCCATTGATCACAATCGATGCTAAAAGTTGGACGCTGGGTAAATTCTTCAAATGTCTACGAGGGCAAACTGCGTATTTATTCGAAACCTCTTCTTTTCAAGTACCTGACAAATTTGGATTCCTTAGTATGTCAGCTAAAAATAAAAGACTGAGCTGGGTACTACGAAAAATGATCAGACGAAACACAGATCTTTTTTGCAGAATTGACACCGTAGAGGGACGTGTAAAGATATACGACGAAATATCAACTGGTAGTGTCGATCTTGCAAAGCATTATTCAATTAGTGAAAGAATCTATTATCGACCGAAGGTTGACTTACTAAAAATTCCATGAATCACACCAGGGAATATTTAGATTAACAAATAATAATCATAATTAAATCATCGGGAGATTTCCTCTGTTTTTACAACAAGGTAACATCTCTACAAGTATCTGACAGATGGATGAACGTGAACGACTGATGATCGCCCATTTTGGTATGGATAAAGCACGGTGTTCTCGATTGGCTGTACTGGCAAATTACATCTGACGACGGCTGAAGAATCTAAAGCGCATCAAATAGGTATGTACAATAAACCAATAAAAGGGCCAGGTATCCTTTAATGCCTGTGAAGAAGATACGTAATAGTATTAAAATGGTTATTTAGATACAACGGGGCTTACCCCCCTGCAGATTTACGAGGTTGGGTATGAATACCATTCATTCTTCAGTACGGTAAACAAAGGAAACAAGGAATCCATCTAGGCCATCAGTGCTAAGAAACATCAATAAATACTCATCAGTTATTATTGTGGATTTAAAAGGTTTACACTGGTGGCCTATTGATAGAATAAGTTTAAAAAAAAAGTCGATTGGACTATTGCCCATTTAACTAATCCTTTCATTCTGCCGCCACATTCATTAGTAGATACTCAAAACATTTGGAGTTTGCAAGGGTGGAGCTCGGGATGATAGTGAGACAAATGATTGTGCTGGTTTGCGGCAGACGGCAGAGTGTTATTAGGGCAAAGAATAATCAGATGAAAGCGTGCTTAAAAAATTCCTCCTGAGGGTATCCGGACTTAGCGGATCTCCAGAAGACAGATAAGAAATTGTGAATCGTAAAGGGATCCCGTGTGGTGCGCAACGCATGGGGAAGCTGATAAGACGAACAATCACCCTTTCCCTTTCCAGGCCGGAAGGGTTGGACGCCGTCAGTGAAGGCGGCGGTACTTATAATAATAGGGAAACCAGGCAGCAATGCTCGGTTTCATGGTAAAGGTTGGAACAAATCCTGCAACAGGGGTTGCGGGCTCTTTTCCTGGCTGATCTCAGCATAGGGTTAGGGGTCTAATGGATTTATATCTTCATATAGCATCTTTTGGGTTACCCCAAAGGGGGGCCTCGTTAGTCAAACCCTGTGGTCTATGTGACGTGGGGTTCATTTAGCGTCCACCCGATCCCCTTTAGAGGCAGGAGGGGGAGCCGAATTTCCTAAGATAATAGGCCCCCTCCCGTGATTGGGAGGGGGTAATTTTAAATTTTCTTAGCTAACTGGCTAGAAATAGTTATACACTTCTCAGCCGCCTCTTATAAACAGTATAGCCAGGCCATTCATTGTTAGCGATTCTAACGTTACAGGCACCCATAGTATGTGTCGAGAAGGTTTTAACTAAATACCTTGGGGTTCGCCAGCCGGATCTTATGCCACCAGCTTACAGGCATGTCATTTTTCCTTCAAATAGGGGCAAGAAAACGATAAAATCCTGACGGGCTGATAAGGTTTTAGGGGTTAATGACTCGGAAAAATACAAGTTAATGCAAATCCCTCCCTTCTTAACTTCTCCCTTCATCCGTCCCTTGGCTCCTTGAAATTAGAAAGAAAATGCTGGTTCGCTTCTGTACTTTGGATGACCATTCGCTTGGCCAATCCTTCCCTTTGTTAAAAAGCTTGACGAAGGGGCACTTCCCGTTCCCTTCCTCGATCTCCTACCCTTTCATAGGTATTGGCGCCCTGATCTTCTATTTACACAAACCTCCCGCTTTATTCCACGGAATCTTCCGGCCACTCCGGATACCGAGACCCTATGTCATACTCTCCGTTTTTTCAGAATGACCATTATATATTTGATACAATTTGAACCGGTTTAGTATATTTGTCGCGTAAATAAGTTCTTTAAAAGGTTTGCGAACTAAACGGTGACCTCCAAATTCCGTCAGTCGCAACTTAATGGTACATAACGTATTACGAAACTTCGGTTCGGGTTGTCGTCCCGAGTTGAAGTAAGATTTGATACCGGTAGATTTACTGATAGGCTGCATGGACTTTATAGGCAACGCTGACATCAAAAATCAGGCAGCTTTGGCTTTATTTCCCAGTTTGACGTATTTCCCTTCAGAAGACCTTTGATCGCAATTCCGTACGTATTCAAACACTTCAGATCTTAAAAAATATACGCGCCCCCCCTGTTTATGGCTCGGCAAGCCTTTTTTCATCCACTCGTGAAGGGTGACCAGGGATATGTGGAATAGGCCGGCCACTTCCTTTCGGTTCAAAAAATCCTCTTGACTTGAAACGGTGACACCTACGGAACTCAGTGGGTGCTCCTGAAAGTAGTCTATGAGCGCTTCGCGGATCCAGCGCCGAAAATCTTGTTCCGTAGGAATAAATAAGGGTTCCATAATTTTTGATGCTGCCTTTACCCACCAACACCTTCCCAAGAATTGGAACTGATTGGTCGAGGGCGCTTACCTACCCTGTTTATTCAAATATAGGAGAATTTAATAGCTGGCCGTCAGAGGTTGAACCGCACTACGGTCAATTAATTCTAAAAAAAAGACCACCGAAAGGTAGCCTATAGGTAATGGTTGAGGTGCATCGCTTAATTAGGCTGTATTTTTTATTGGCAGGTTTTTGAACGCCTCGACCTGTTCGGCAATTTCCCTTTTCTGCTCACACGGTAAACTGGCGACATATCTTTTAGTGGTAGCTGGATTTTTCTGCCCCAGTTCTTCTTGTATATCGAGTAGCGATGCGCCAGCAAGCCGGCGAAGGGTGGCATAACTATGTCTGGCCACTTGGCATCCGGCATCCTTTTCTATCCCCAGGGCATCCAGAATACGCTGCACCCACTTGTTGGTAGTTTTGATAAAATATTCGATTACCTCCATCTGCCGCAGCGGATCCATACCGGGTTGCAGAATAGGGAAAATGTAATTCCCAGGGCTTTTGTCTTGATTTCCAAATTCATCTATCGTTTGCTGCATGTCTACGGTGATGATCGCCCGGATTTTGGGTGGATCATCCCCCGTATCTTCGGTCTTGGCTCGTTCAAATTCTATAAATCCTCCGACAATATTTTTACATTGAAGGTTCGCCATATCTTTTGGATTGAAGCCTTGACAAAAAAGCATGAAAAACCAGTATGCCTTGAATTTGCGCATCTGCGGCCATTTCGGATCACAGGAGAAGTAATAAACTTGCTGTAGTTCTTCCCCGGTGAAAGCCTTTTTTATGTTGCTTGAACCTGGTATGACAAATTCCCTCTTTCCAAAAGGATAGCAATTTTCCCTCTTTATTATGTGCTGGCGAATAGCCTCGTTAAAAACTGTTTTCAACTTTCGGGTATATATTCCAACGGTTGTCTTGGTACGCTCTTTCCTATGGTTGTCCGTATTTTTTTTCATCCACTCCTTGTAATGGTACAAGGTTTCTTTGGTAATCACCCTGAACGGCACATTCCCAAAGAATTTCTTCAGCGATACATAGGCACAGTGGTACCCGCTGGCAGTCTTCACCTTCTCCTGTGAGATTTTCTCTTTAATAATCCATTTGAATACTTCCCCCATAGTCCCCGGCGCGGTCGTTTCAAGCAAAATCGGAAACTTTTTTTCATAAGGAGCGAAGTCAAATACTTTGTTTACTTCTTTAATGGGCCGGGCCTTGATATATGTTTGGTCAAAATGAGGGTTATCTTTAATATAATCCCGTTCAAATAGATCGAAGGAGAAGAGATCGATATTTTTAACGACCTCCGCAGCAGTTCGCTCAATCTCCTTCAGGGTATCCCGAAGTTCCTGCAGCTCTGCCCGAATGTTTTTAGCCGTCATCTTGTCATGGTCCGCCTTCGACAGGCCATAAACAGTGGTGTACATTTTAGCTTTACCGGCGTTAACCCGTAGCCGGTAGGCATAGTCGTTCGATTTTTTCCGCAAAGTACGGAGATCAAAATAAATTTCGGTTTTAATCGACATAAATACTATTTTCGCGTTCCCAATCTTTCCAAACCGTGCATAAACGGTGCACGAAAACCCTGGTTAAACAGGGTAAAGCCTGGAAAGACAAAGTTGGCGAAAAAGTTCTTAGACAGTGATAATCAAACAATTAGGATAAGACAAGTTAGAGTATGTTATAGTTAAGTTAGCTATCTCATCTCTCTTACAAGCAGAGGGTCGGCGGTTCGAACCCGTCAACTCCCACTAAGCCTCACATAAATGTGGGGCTTTTTTGTTTTAGCTTATGCGTGCCAGTCACTGGTTTATGTTTTTCTGATTATCAAATACATGCACGACACAAAAAGGTCTGGAGTCTACCCCACCGACTGTCCGAATAACTCACGTCTTTTCGTCTTGTATCGCTGTTATGAGCACGACCCAGTTGGAATCTTTAAATTTGCACATGAAAATTGCACAAAAAGGCATCTGCTTGTTTTGACTTTCACAACAAACTGATTTACAAGCGATTTCGAATAATCGGAGAAAAGGAGTAAATTTGTAAAAAGCCATAATTATGGATCTCATAATCGATCTTGACGGCATCAATGACTCCTCGAAACAGGATTGGCTCCTTCGCACTTTGAAACTAATGGGCATAGGTTATCATACCGCCGAAAAGCCGCAAACTCTCGACGAATACAATAATGACCTCGAAGCAGGTAATGCCGAAATTGAAAAAGGCAATTTTATGACCAATGATCAATTGAAGAAAGAAATCAAGTCATGGTAACGGTATGGACGCCACAAGCAATAACAGAGTTAAGAAAAGCCTACGACTATATTAGCAAAGATTCTACCCAAAATGCCAGGAAGGTTGTTGATGAACTAACTGCCATTGCCGATCGATTGCCAGCTCCAACCCGAAATGTTCCCTCCTGATAAATTCAAGAAAAATAATGATGGCACATGGCGGGCATTTGAAAAATATCACTATCGTATTTCATATCTGATAACTCCTGAAGAAATTCGTATTGTTCGGATGAGACATACGAGCAGGACACCCCTTCAGTATTGATTAAAACAAAAGTGACGGTCTGGTAACTAAAAAGCGTATTGGGAGGAAATTTTTTAAAGTTATGTGCGACAAATTGATCTTTTATCTATATGGTCGAGCTAGAGAAATTTTTCATCCACGCAACGATCGGTTATGGCTAAAGAACCTTACTCCGTAACTCCCGGGGTAGGAGATGGTCGATTTCTTCATCGGAAAACGTAAGCTCTTCATTCAAATGCAAACCTTTAGTAGCTTCTTTATATGCTGCGTTAATAGTCCGCGGTGCACCTTTATAGGTATTAAATAGCTTTTCCTGGAGTTTATCCCGCTGAGCTGTAATTTCTTTCGAGCTTGCCGTTCCGGACCTTAAGTCGGTAAGAAGAGACAAATAACTCTCCCGGATGTTCCAGATTTGGCTGGCCGCGGCAGAATGTTTTTGCGAAATGGCACCCAGGTCGTAATCTTTAGTGTAGGCGTTGATTCCAAAGAGTAGTGCCGACAGAATGGCCGAAATAATCCCAACCACTCGGCAATCTCCGAAAACAGCGACTAAAATACCCGTTGTGGTCAAAGCCGATAAAGCTATTTGGGCAATTTTTAGCCGGGAATGTCTTCTCCAAAGGATGTCCGCACACTTCTCTTGTGTCTTGTGCGTCCATACGACGCGTCCGTACAGTTCTCGCAACTGGGATTCAAGTACACTATTCAGGGAATCTTGTGCCATAAAGTTCTCTCCACTTTTGTTTTGCCGACCATTCTTTACTTTCTCCAAGTAATGTGATAGCTTCCTTTGTGATATTATGAGCCAAGGTGGCTTTGTAACGAAAATTGTCTGTGTTGGAAATGGCCTGCCCGCTGCCGACAGCATACCACAGCGTCTGGGAGGCAGGCTGATTTTTAAGATATTCAAAGAAATCCCTGGTCATCCAATCATAATACAGGTATGACTGTTTTCGCTCGGCCCAGTCTGAAATGAATCTACATGCCAGTGTATCGAGTAACAGCCCATTGATAGGCACATTACAGTAATATTTCCATGCCCGCATCATTCGGCAAAGCGGCCGCAAGTTACAGTTGGCATCCGAATCTGCCGATGCAATAGCCTCTATCTCTGGGAGAGGATTGGTGGTTCTCCAGCTACCCCCATTGTTAGCGTCTGCATAGGTATAGTGGCCGGCTTCGACTTTAAAAACAGGGAGAACTTCAAATTTCATATCATCGGCAAAAGTGACTTGGACAACTTGCCCGTCTCCGCGGACATCTGTTGATGAATAGGTCTGTTGAATCGATCGTTTAACTGCTTGCAGAAGCGCTGATTGTCCATTGGAAACATAGCTATTATAGGTGTTGTATGTCGACAGCGGCATTTCGAAGATCATGTCAATGTCGCTGACCCTTCCGTTGGCGGTATTTCGACCGAAAGAGCCTATGTATCGGCCACCCGAAGTACCCTCCACATTCCAAAAGTCCTTATTTAATCGTGTGCAGATAGCATTATATCGTGTGGCGATGACGGACCGTGTATCGGAACTAATCAAGAGGTCATCGCAAAAAGTTTGAAAAAGAGCTGCTACTCCCATAATGGAAACAGTATATTATTAAAAAGGCCCGATATCGAAATATCCGGCAACTGCAAAAAAATGCAAAATGATTAATTGGCGCATTCTGGGAGCTTTAGCAGGTTGTCGCTGACGACGTTGTCTGCACGGGTCTTGACAAACTTGGTGCCTTTTGATGAGATTTCCCCGAACAAAGTGGTTTTGTTCCCGTAGGCGTCCTTTACATAGGCCTCTCCCTTCTCGTTGACTATCCAATCATACATGCCTTCTCTTGAAGTTGTTCCCGTGTTGTTATTGGCTTCGTTTATCCAATTCAAGGAGGTAATCGCGACGTAGGGGCTTTCATGGTTTCCCCCGGCTTTTTTGATACACGTAATCCTGATTCCCATAATAATAGATTTTAGTTAATACAAAAGTAGAACAAAAACAAGAACAATAGGAAAAAGTAGAACGCCGGGTGGATAAAATGTGAAATTCTTCTTATCTTGCACCAAAATAGAAGTCAGTGTTAAAGCTTCATCCTCAACAACTTGCGCTTCTGGACCTTCTTCGAAAAAATATTGACAATCCATTGACTGTCAGAGATTTACAGGACGAACTCGGAATGTCATCAACCAGCTTAGTGCAGCACCACATCGAACAGCTGGAGAAAAGAGGCTATTTAAAAAGAAATCCTTCAAATCCGCGCGATTATCAAATACTGACCGACCCTGAACGCCCGATTTCTTACCTGAATTTATACGGTTTAGCACAATGTGGTCCCAGCGGATCCGTTTTAGACGGATCACCAATTGATCGAATTCCAATAGCTTCGAGATTGATCAAATTCCCTGTTCAGGACGCATTTCTTGTTGAAGCGAGTGGCGAATCGATGGTTCCCAAAATAAATCCAGGCGACTTGGTTATTGTGCAAAAAAAGACGCAGGCTTTAAACGGCGACATTGTTGTTTGCGTTAATGATGGAGAAGTCCTCATCAAAAAATTTGTACAGGCCGGTGAAAAGATAATTCTTCAATCAGAAAACAAAATATTTCCTCCATTCGTCGCAAGTGAAAATTTATTGATTGAAGGAATTGTCCGAGGAATATTTCAATACAATTAGTGCAACATCTTCAGTTTTAAAAAGCGAAACGCTTAATAGAATTCAAAGCAATATTTCTCCTTTTAGCACTTGCTCAATGAATGACTTGCTGCGAAGTTTTCTGAGGGCTAAGACATAAGCATAGGGACTTTCCATTTTGGTCCTTTTGTAGTCAATAGCCGCTCCTACTGCCTTTGCAATGAACAGCATACCCGCGGCCCCTGCTCCAGCAGCAACCCCCGCTCCCGAAACAACAGCGGGAACAGACAGGGAAAGCAGACCGGTACCCGCGGTGATACCGACGCTTTTATAAGATCGGGCAAGGTTGTTCGTGGCAATATTCATTTTTCTCTCTTTGTTTCGGATGGTATGTTCGAGTGTGCCCTGGTCGGTCACGCCTTTCAGATCTTTGACAAGATTATTGACCTCTTCATAAAAAAGCAACCGCTCATCGGCGTGTTTCTCCCTGAATTTTTTGATCTTGCTAATAGGCAAATTCTCCACGGGTTCAGGTACTGCCGTTCGAATAACGAGACTCGCCAACATTGACCCCATATCTCGCCGGGTTGTTTCGCTAGCCATTCCTCGCAGTAGCGGATGAAAAACTGCGTTATCAGTCACAACGGGTGCGTTCTTCTGGCCAGACAGATGATTGGCAAGGTAAGTCATATATATTGCTGCTGTAGCACCATCCATTTTGATAAAACCGTCTCGATTCCTGCGAGATTTTTTTGCTAAGTCCATCTCCCACAACTTATGCCACAACATATAACTTAGTTTGTCTATGTGCAGCGACTGCAGCTCATTACTGCGACCTGCGCGCGTTAATTTACTATACAATGCCTCGCGTTGGTTTTTTTTACCAAACTCGCGTTCAAAGTATTCCAAAAAATGGTTGGATATTGTACTAGCTGCTTGCCTGGTTGGTAAATTTTCTACAAATCCTAACTCCCCAATTATCCTCTTCACGATATCGCTGTCTTGAGGTTGGTAGTAATCTGGAACCATGCGGAAGAGACCATCATAATATAAGGCCGCTGTTTTCAACCAATGTTCATCCTGGAAATGGATATAAGGATAGTAAAGGGCCTTACCGTAAGCAATCGCATTTGGCATAGTTAAATTTTAATGTAATATAGAATGGTTCACGCACTGACCGTGCGAAAGTTATAAATACAAGCGGTCCAAAATAGTTCTTTTTCACTAATGTCATTTACTTAAGGTTAACAGGTCTTCGTAGCCCATTTGATAAAGTCTGGGCGTTTTTTTTCGGGGGTGGAATCGTCCGGGCCGGACCGTCTCGGTATTAGCTCCTATTTATATGCTATCTACAAATTACTTCATTATCAATTGCCTTATCCCCGTTAAAACACCCTTTTTTGCTAAAGTAAACGGCATTAGTGTTTTCACGGCGCCATTCTTTGTTTTTCACCCTATATTGCGCAGAAAAGCAATTTTCTAATAGCCAGCGGATCGTCTACAGAGCGTTTGGCATATTAAAAACATCAAATACCTTCGTCTTCTATGAAAAAAACTGACCCAACGTCTTTCTGGAAACGCTATGAGTTGCTTAGTTCAACGAAGGATTATGTAGCGTCTGTAATATCGCCTAAAGTTTGCCGTTTCTGTAAAAAGATCGAGCCCTCGACTTCTTTTAACATGAAAGCTCACGTCATTTCGGAATTGCTCGGTTCCAATAATGTTATTGCAAATGATGAATGCGATAACTGCAATAAAATCTTTAGTGCTTATGAATCTCATCTCTCACTGTACTTTCGACCATACCTTACAATGACAGGTACATCCGGGAAGCGAGGGGTGCCTGATTTTCAGTCTCGTACTGTGGATCGGAACGAGAATACTCGCACTCTGATCAAAAGTGAGGAAAATCGGCGAAAAGTAATCCTTACAGATTCTCCGGACTACGAATTGGATAGGGAAAATAAGAGATTTACACTGATTTTTCGCAAACCTCCTTTAATACCTTTTCTTGTTTATAAAGCCCTTGTGAAAATCGGATTGTCCTTGATTCCAGAGAGCCATTTGACTGAATTTGGCGAAGTGTTTAATTGGCTATTAAATGATAACCATTGGGTAAGTACTTTCCAATTGTGTTGGGTCAACCTTCTAACTTTTAAGAAGTTCAGCGAACCATATGCCGATCTATACAGGGCCAAGCGCGTTCTTTATAGCAAGTCTTTTTCAGCTGAATACACATTGGTTGTTGGATTTGCAAATGTTATTGTTCAAATATTTCTTCCTATATCCGATTCGTTGAGTCCAAAGGTCGCGGGAAAGAGTCCAGTACTAGAGTTATTTCCTGGATTTGCATTCGATGACCTATCACGAAAAGACGTTGTCACTATTTCTGGTCTCGATTTGAGTGAGCGGGAAACTGTCACATTAAATCATCGCCTCAATTTCACTTTCCAAAATGGAGAATTCAGGGACAATTCCGGTATGCAATCAAATACTGGCGTCTCTTAAACAATGCGCTCGGTGTATATCATTATGCCCCGGATATGATCGATCATATCCGTGTTAACTGGCACAGACAATTGACCGATATTAAACTGGAGGTGGGTAAGAGCAAAGGGGTCAAAATGGAAGCGGATAAATATTATGGCATGTCGGTATTCATTCATGTCTATGTTTACGGTCCGGCCTTCAAGGGAGAATTAAAAGCGCAGTTTGACGGACTGACCTGTTGAATGAGCCTGCAATACTATTATAACGATATTGATTTGTTATCTCAATTGTATGACACTCCAAATAGTTACTCGATGATTGGAATAAATATTAAAGCCGCTGGTGATACCTACACGATACGTAAAGAAATCTCCGTTGAAAGAGAGAACGCCGATATCTACCTTTGTGAAAATACCGAGGGCAGGAAGTTTATCATTAAATACTTCCGCAATATTATTCCCAGGGCAAACATTGGCTATGGTATTTACAATCATTTCGGGAGGGGCAGGGATGGTAGTCGTTCCGTGTTTGACGAAATTCGACAGGAATCAGCATTGCGTGAGTTTATTGTCAAACATTATGAGCGCGTTCGTTATGAAGGTTCCTGGTTGATAGTCATGGAATTTATCGAGGGAGTTGATCTTCGGGATTTTATGGTAAGGAATTATTCTACCTCCTTAAACAAAGTGCTTGCCGCAATAAGGGCGCTGGCGGAGACAATGGCAACCTGGCACAATCACGGATTTGCGCATGGAGATCCTCATCTGGAAAATGCTATTTTGCAAACCTTGGATGATCAATCCTATGCGGTAAAACTTATTGACTATAGCCAGCTTCATTTTAAGGAATTCGAGTACTGTAAATATTATAAGTGTTTTTCCACCGACCCCTTGAGAAGAATACGGGAAGATCTGGAAAACCCTTTCCATGGTAAACTCGGAAGAGGTTTCCGGTGTGATATCCAGGCTGTTCAGCAGGAACTTGGAGCCGACTCCACGATGATAGCATGCTTCGACGAAACATATAGGCGGAGTATACAATTTCACTTGTAGAATTATTTACTATGCATAATTATACCTATACATCCATCGACAACATAATTGAAGAATATCCCTGCGAAGAGGAAAAACCAAAGACGACCAAGCTATTTGGATTGGCTGAAAAATGTAAAATGGAAGAACGGATTACCAGGAAGCAGATGTATCAATTTTGTCATTGGAAATCTACCCGGTCCTCCCATCATGTATTGACAAATCCTCCTACCTTTATCAATGAGATATTCAGGCAATCGCTACAGGCAGACAATGAAATCATTAAACTCCATCTTTTGACTGCCATTACGGGAGTTAATATCCCTACAGCATCCGCCATTTTAATGTTTCTGGATCCGCGGAAATATGGTGTCCTGGATACACGGGTCTGGCAACTGTTATTCGATTTTCATGAAGTCGAAGATAAGGAGAAGGGGGTTAATTTCACTCTGACTGATTGGAAGAAATATATTTTCATCTTACGAAAATATGCAAAAAAACATCGAAAATCTGTTCGGGAGGTAGAAAAGAAACTTTTTTCATTGCATCGGCAATTATTTAACATACATCGCTGATTAATTCTTATTGCGTTGCTTACGGTCATACAGTCAGCTGGCAAGCCTCCGGTTGGCCGGATTAGCGGTTATCCTTTGTGCACAAAGTTTTTTTATCAAAGCCATATACATACCATGCCCCATAAGGATATAGTTCAACCGGGTAGTACACTAGTGAGAGTATCGATGCAAAAAAATATGAATTTTCAGGATTGAGAAAGAATTGCCTTTAGGCTGCACTTTTCGCTTAATACCTTTTTGGACAATTCTATCCCCAGTTTACGTGAAATGTCTTCATAGGCAGATCTCAGGTCATTAGATTTGAAAGGCCTTACGGTGTGAATTGCTTTAATGATTGAGTTCCATTCAATAAGAAGGTAATTTAGAATGTCTAGCCAACAAATCAGATGTAATGTCGTATAGACTTTTATCCCTGGATCCAGTTTGCCGAGTGCCTTTGTAAAAGCCTTATCGTCGGAAATAATCAATTGGGCACTGATCTTCTTAAATTGTGCATAGCTTTCTGACTCTCCCTTGTCCATACCTTTAAACCCATCGACAAGAATTAAAGTGAACGAATCATATGAGGTGCAAAGGCGAAAAAAGCCCTGATCGGGCTTTAGTCTTTCAAGTAGCCAAGAACGATTTGGTTCGAGAGCCAGCCCCTTTTCGTACTCATTTTTAACAGACATTGGAATATAAAGGGTATGGAAAATATTCTTGAATTGGTCAAAAAAGGACCTTTTATCATGTAGTCGAGTCACATATACCAAAGCAGTATTATCAATTACGGCTGAAAACAAAGTGAGCTATTTGGAGGTTGCAGAGTTAAGGGCAAGAAGGCCCAAACCGATCAAAAGAATTGCACCGATCGCATTTTGAGCATCCCGTTTTTGCAGTTTGGCCTGATTTTCCCGGATACTATTGATAGTTTGATCAAGAATTTCCTGAGCGGACGATTTGGTGGAGTCAATATATACCTCTGTGCAATTCAGGGTATGGTGCAAATTCTTTACCCGATCGTACACGATAATTATTTTGGATTTATCACCCAGGGATTTGTACGCTATTTCAATTTCCTGCTGCACGGTAGGAGTGAGATTGGAAGTTGAAAAAAGAATAAAATAATCCGACGACTTAATGCGGAATTCTGTTTCTTGGGTTACGAGGGGCTTTCCTCCAAAACGGTCAGGCAGCAACATGGTAAAGCCATGGATTGCGCCCAACGTTTGTAGCCGAACTGCCAGGGTCTGCTCAAATTCATTTCGAGGGTTGTATGTAACGAAGATCGTAGTCGGATTCATATCTGCATTTAGGATAATCATTCAAAGATACCCATTTTTAAGTCCTTGACCAATCTGTTAAACGGCTTGGCCAATTAGCCGCCTTATTCTGCGTTGACTCTTAATAACCTTATTTTCATTATATAACTATTTTTTTTAATATTATAAATTGACACTCGCTTTAGCAATATGCGTAATGCAGCCATCGCCATTGTTCTTGATGCTGTTTTAACCATATCCTTGTTGGAAATTTTGAAATTTGCCTTCGAAAATTGCACTAAAAAAACTCTGTCTATTGTTGATCTAGGGCCTTAGCTCAGGGAACTGCCCTTAAAGCCGATATCGTTCCTGTAATAGTGCTGATTTTCCCCGGCAATACTGGCTCTTCTTGTATGCCTGAAACAAACTAGCTCATTCTCAGCCATTATCCCCCGTTAAAACACCCTTTTTTTGGTAGCGCGTGTCTGAGATTGCCATTCATGTGTCGCCTTTCATCGATTTATATTACCTTAACCAAATACAAAAAAAGCCGCTTGCTGCTATGGGAAAAATTAACAAGTATCTTACCAAAAAGCTCAAGGAGGATATCAAACGAGTTGGCTCATCCAACATCATTACCTGGCTCAAAGATAGGGAGATTAAAATTCCCTCTACAGCAAATAACCTTTTTGAATTCTTGTCTGAGTTGTTTTTACTCCATCAAACTGGCGAGACGGAAACGGATTCTGTTTCCCATCCTTCTCCAGCTATCCGCCTATGCAGGAGTGTTCCTGAATTGGCTCTATCTGAATGATTGATGGGCCGTCATCATCGGGCGCTACTGCTCGTTCTATCCCCCTTCCTACTCAATTTCAAAAAACCAATATGAAAAAAATCCCCGCTTCCGCTTTAGCCATTGCCCTTTTTGTCACCACAGTCCTTTTGGGCTACCATTGCGGCAACAACGCTTCCACGACCAACAGTGATTCCACCTCGGCGATCGTAAAAGCCGATTCCGCAACCGCAACCCCCAGCGGCGCCTTCCTGGACCACCGGGACTCAACTCCCTCGAAGCAACAGTACAACGACCCACTTTTTGCGCTCAGTCACGACTACCCCACTGCGGTCACTCCCGTCACGAATCCAAGCTGGCAGCGGGCTTTGAACGGACAACCTATCTCGGAATCAAACGTGTTCAAATACATGGATTCACTAAAGAGCTATGTGGCGCCCCGCGTGCTTCCCTTCTTTACCAATAACACGAAATGGACCGCCGAGAAATACGGGTGGTTTCAGGAACCCTGGCTCGGTTCACAACGAGAAGCTATACTCGGCACCTACCAAGGAAATGGCAATCCGGCCAATATGTTTAAAACACTGAAAGAAGATGAAGCTGGCTATGTTTTGGTTCTGTATGATTCGGTTTCGGCCTATACCATGGGGCAGATATGGGGTAAAACTGGTGTAAAAGTCAACCTAGCCAACAACGCGACGCAATTTCCGGAAAGTAGCGTCATCGTAAAGCTTGCCTTCTCCAACGTGAATTACCCGAAGTGGCCGGTGATGAAGGACGCACAGACTTTTAGCATTTATGACACAATCGCGACAAAGGCAGATCCGAGAACGGGCTACCAGATACGCAAGGTCAGCTTCTTTCAAATGGATGTGATCGTCAAAGACGTCAAAACGGCCCCAAAAACGGGTTGGATCTATTCCACCTTCGTCTATGACAAAGACGCGAAAGGATCCCTCTGGGATAAAATGGTACCGCTGGGCGCCATGTGGGGCAATGACCCCCGGGTAAATAGTCCCCTAACGCCCCCATACCCCAAGCTTTCAGAAACAATCATCAACCCTAAAGCACCGGTATATAGTAAGGAAACCCTCGGTTGGGGCGGCCGACTGAGCGGTCCCAACGACGGTGCGGTCGCGCAGGAAGCGGTGGATATCAAAACGGGGAAAAAGTATCAGAACCTGGCTTTATCCTCGTGCATGAGCTGTCACCTCCCCGCGCAGGATACACTGAAGTCGTTTCTGTTACCTGGGGCGTTTCCGAATCCGAGTGGTCCACTGTACGTTCATACCCCAGGCAGTGCAGAATGGAATTTATGGTTTAGGGATAATAACGGCAGCACTCCTTTCGATGCCGGGCAGGTAGCCATGGACTATGACATGGTGATGGCCTTTAAATCCGTGGGCGCGTGGCTGAAGGCACAGCCAACCGTACAAAAGAATTTTCTTGCCATCAAAAACAATATTGACGCCATCACTCAATACAGACGGCACAACACGCACAGTCAATTCTGGCATTAAGAATAGGGAGAACCAATGGCAGCCGCAGTACAACTATTGTTAACGATCAATAGTTTGTTGGGCACAATCCCTTATTAATTTTTAAGAACAAATGTAACAGATTTATTCATAGGCAGATACACTAAAGTAATTGGTCTGTCCGTTTATATCAACCTATGTCGTCACGAATATTCCTTCAAACGCTTCAAAATAAGTTGAAAGGAGGTAACCTTCGATCGATCTACCTGAATGGTCTGCCCGGAAGGTTGGTTGCCCGGCTGGACGTCAAACAGCTCGATCTAATTAGCGAAGCTCTCGCTCACGATTTCTTGACGGCACTCCTCTCCTCTCCCAGCTTCGAATTCCGGATCTCATACGATCAAATTGACTTGAATCAGTTGCCGCAGGAAACTCAGAAAAAATTGTCCGTCCTTTCGAAAAGACTCAACGCCATCGCCATCGACAACGAAGATTTCTTTAAAGAACATGGTACCAAGACCTTGGGATTCGGTTATCCGCTCCTGATTAGGCGTTCAACCAAAGATCCAACCAAGGTAATAAAGGCGCCACTTTTCATTTGGCCACTTGAATTGGTCAAATCAAAGAACAAGGTCAATGAATGGACGCTGTTACGCAACAAGGTGATCAAGGAAAATGGAAAGATCGTGGATGCGGATGTTCACCCGATTCTGATGAATCATGTCCTGACGTCGTTCATCAAAACAGAGGACGATGTAGTCCTTCCAGGTTTGGCCAGTGAAATTCTGGAGGATTCCTTACTCGATAAGGACGAATTGTTAGCAGCATGCTGTCAGATTTTGGCATCGCTCAATTCAGGAAGCAAGGACGTACAGGCAGCGGCGTTGAAAGAAAATTTCTCCATGCCGATCAAAGCTATGCCAGAACCGACTCAAATCGACAGCATTGCCAATCAAAAAGCATACATTCACTTTGCAGGTGTCTTGGGACTCTTTCGTTCCCAGAACGAAAGCATCATGACTGACATTTCAAAGTTGCTAGATCGGTTCGACGAATTTCAGTTTGACGCGTTAGTCGTCAATAAACATTCAAATTCTCCCTTTAGTGCCGTCGACACGGATCCGAGCCAACAGGCGATTATCGGGGCACTAACCACTGAGGCTAATCAGGTTATCCAGGGGCCGCCGGGCACGGGCAAGAGTCAATCACTTACTGCGCTGATCACCAATGCACTGGCCAATAACTTAAAATGCCTAGTTGTCTGTGAGAAAAAAACAGCGTTGGAAGTCATAAAGCAAAATTTAGAACGGAAAAGCAATAAAATAGCAGCACTGGTGGGGGTCATCGACCATGTGAACGACGATCGGGAAGCCATTGTAGACTCAGTGAGGGAAAGACAGGATAAATTATTTTCCGGGTTATCCCATCAGCAGGCCGAGAAGAAATATGAGAATGCGTCAAAAACAATTACGGATGTCGCCACCACGATTAATGGACAACATCGGGCACTTGCACAAAGTCTTTACCGGGGTGAAACATGGACAAATCTAGTCGGTCGATTTTTGGCGCTGAAGCGATCGTTTGGCCAAGTGCCCCTGCGAAATGCCTTGGACAAACGCGCTTTTCAATTTCAAAAAAAAGAAAATGAGCTGTACGAACTAAAAACAATCCTGGATCGAGCCGACGGTCTTTTCCATCAGTCAAAATCCTACCACGCCGCCTTTGACCTGCTCGGCCCTTCTCTTTTTAACGGAACAGGGGTGAGTGAGGCAAAACTAAGATTAATGGATTCCTTGAGCGCCCTACAAGAAGAACTGCCGGGTATAGAAGAGAACGCCAAACGTACAATGGCCTCGGCGAATGAATGGGTCCAAAAAGAATTTGGTCAATTTCCGCAGGTTGTTCAGGACGAGGTGCGGCCCTATTTGCCATCCTTGCAGGGCCAGATCGTCGAGAAAACCCCTATGCCACCTACACTCGCGTTGGAGGATTTTATCGAGGAATCAGTAAAGAAATTACAAGCCCACCAAACCTGCGCGGAGCAGTTTGTTATGTCTTACTCTAACCAGTTGGAGCAACACTATAAGGCATACGACCAGTCTCTGAGCGATTCCATAGAAAGCTATTTTCGATTTGTTGAAGAAAATGAAAACGAATATGGGCTCTCCTTTTTTAAAAATGGCCACGGGGAGAAGTTCAAAACACAAGTGTTGGGGTTGGTATCAGGAAAACATCGACGACTGAAGGCCAACCGGATCGCAGTAAGGACAGGGATTGACGCGATCCGAAGCATACAGCAGACGAAAGCATACCTGGAACATACCTACAATGACCAGGAAGAATCGATCGAGTTACAGCGGTACAGTGACAATATTCGGGAACTGCGCGAAAAAGTGTATAGTTGGCGAAAAGAGTATCCGACCACAATCCAATCCTACTTAGAGGAAATCAATGAGAAAAACATTCATCCGGATTTGCTGGAAGTAAGGCCGCAGTTGCAGATCATCTTGAATGATTTGGACGATATCCTTAAGTTGGTCGCGAGACGGTGTAACCTTGATGGGGTGGGTAGCGCAACAACTGTTCAAGCCGTTTATAAAGCCATCCAAGAGGGATGTGAACAATTGTCTGGCCAGCTTCGGGCGCTGGATCTTTTCCGTCAACAATTCGAGGCGCGGCTACAAGACAATAGAAAAATAAGCGCCAATCTGTCCTCTCTGATCGAGGCAAACAATGGCCAAACCATTGTCTCCGGTCTATTTGCCACCCCGATCCATCTATCGGACATCGTAAAGGCGTGCGAGGAGGCCAGGACTCGCTTACAGGCGATGAATGATCAATTGGAAGGATTCAGGGCCTACCATGAATGGAAGACGTTCATTCAGGCGTTACCGACAGACCGGCAAAACCTGGCGTCGATGATCAGCGGTCATCAAGACGATCGATGGAGCGAGGCGTTCGAGTGTTGGTATATTTTTACCTTGCTGATCTTATTTGAGCCCTCCAATCTTCCAAAGAACGACATAGAGCTAGAGCAATTTAGAAAACAAAAAGAGGCCTTCAACGAAGCGCAGATCAACAGCCTCGTAACCAATTGGACCGATCGGCAACGCAACGCCGTCTTTGCGTTGAAGGAAAAGGGATATACCATCAACGGCTTATTCAATAAAAAGGGAAGCAAAGGAATGCGACGGCACTCCTTGCGAACCATCGTGGGGCAGGAGTTTGAGCTATTCACATGCTTTTTCCCGGTTCTGCTCGTAAATCCTTCAGTGTGCAGCTCCATTCTTCCTTTGAAAGAGGGGCTTTTTGACGTCGTGATATTTGATGAGGCGAGCCAATTGCGTCTTGAAGAAACATTCGCTGCCTTGTTGCGCGGCAGGTCGAAGATCGTCTCAGGCGACAAACATCAAATGGCGCCTTCCTCTTATTTTAAAAGTGAAGGGGCCTTGCTCGATCCGGTCGAGGAGGAAGACGAGCAAGGTGAACAGGAGCCCGACGAAGACGACCGGTTGCTGTCGATCGCCCATCGCAATTTGGCCGATAGTGAGTCGTTGCTCGCGTACGCGGAAGACAAAGGCTTTAAACAACAATATTTGGATATCCATTACAGGTCACAACACCCCTACCTGATCGATTTTTCCAATCATGCGTTTTACGGCAAGCGGCTAATTCCTATTCCGGCCAATTCCGACTACAAGCCGATCGAATATGTACAGGTCAAGGGTACCTTTGATAGCAAAAACCACATTAATCGGGCAGAAGTGAGTGAGGTGATTCGCCTACTGGAGAATGTCATTACCCCTTTTGCAGACGGGACCTATCCTTCGGTCGGCGTCGCCACTTTCAACCTGTACCAACGCAACGTCATATTAGACGAAATCGCCAAACGACGACAGGAAAGCCCTGATTTCGAGGCAAAAATGGCTCAGTTCGGTCCGTCTTTCTTTGTGAAGAATCTGGAGAATATTCAGGGGGACGAAAGGGATATCATCATTTTATCAACCACCTTTGGCGAGCGGGAGAACGGTACATTTACCCAGCAGTTCGGCCCTATCATCCAAGGGAAAGGACATCGCATGCTCAATGTCATTGTCACCCGGGCCAAGCACAAGATCTATGTTTGCAGTTCATTTCCGCTGAGTCATATCGGGCAATACACGGACCTCCTGCGAAGATTTCGAAACAGAGGACGAGCCGTCTTGTTCGCCTACCTGATGTACGCAAAAGCGGTAAGCGACGGTAATGAGGAGTTACGCGAAGCCATCTTAACGGAGTTAAGCCAGCATTGCAGCGAAAAGCATTACGAAGTGACCGACCTCGGAGCCGGTTCCGAATCACCATTCGAAGAAGAAGTCTATACCGTGCTGACCCAACATATCGGTGAAGATCGGGTGATTCAACAACACAAGGTGGGCGGCTTTCGCATCGACATGGTCGTCCGATCCAAATTAACGGGGAAACCCCTTATAGCTATCGAATGCGATGGTGCAAAATACCACAGTAGTCCGGAAGCCTATGCTTGGGACCTTTTCCGGCAGGACCAGTTGGAGAAATATGGATTTGTTTTTCACCGTATTTGGTCGACCAAGTGGTGGGACAGTGTCGAAAAGGAGACCGAGGAACTATTAAAATTCATTTACAGGCACGACGCCCAGGAGGACGCCGGCCGTGCTCGGTCCGCGTGAGAAGTGACAATGATCCGACCCGGGTTGGACGGATTTCAAACCGCACTTGGGAAAATTTGAAGACATTGGCTGAAATCCGCTGATTCAAATTCATTGGTTCTTTCCTTGTTAGAAAATAGGTTCTTTTCAGTTCAACCCTTTTCTTTTTTCGCAGCTTTTGCATTAAAAAAATGCTGACACAAGAATGGATATTTTTCTGTGTTTTCCATTATCTGTTTAATATAGGTTTCAATTTCTCCTATTCTTTCATAGATTCCCAAACTATGAACCATCACAGCGTTTCTGTCTTCGATTGTCATCAACAACTCGCTTAGTCGTATGGCCTCCCTAAGTATTTCCTCTTTTGGTATTGGCTCTTTCAGGTTCCCTGCCAGGCTTTCAATCACACAATATACCATATAGTTCAACCTTACCCAGGGATGGGGGTGTGTTCGTTCCTCAAAATACAAATCCGTCGCCCCCTCACTTCGATCAACAAAATACATATATACATCCGCCACAGCCAGGGATGCAACCATCTTCAATATTTCCCGGTCTATTGGTCCACCGACCGGGGATAGATCAATAGCGAATTGCTTTATATAAAATGACAGTTGTTGCCCGCCGAACCAATCCGTGTCAAATTCGCGCATATGCCTAACCCTCACTTTATCCCTATCCAGAATTGTTTCCTCTAAAAACTCAACGTATGGTTCGACTCCTGGCCCCTCCATTTGTTGCTGTATTAGATGGCCCACCTCATGGAAAAAAAGAAATAATGTGGAAAATTGAAATAAAAAATACTCCGGGGTAATTCCCTTTTTTCCTATTAAATCTCGGTAGGCTGAAAGATCCTCTTGGTCAAATAATGGCTTTTTTGATGTATAAAGTCGATTAAGATGAAATAATGCGCCTTTATTAACCTCTATTAGATACCTTCCGCCTTTACTCCAGGCTAGCGCATTAAAGTCGATCAGGTTATTGTAGTAAATATTCCCTTGTCTAAGGTCATAGTCATTATCTTCCCTTTCAAGATGATCCTGGCCAAAATCAAAAAAGCCTTCAAACTCTCTCTCCAAAAGAAAGCCTTCAAAATCATGAAATTCCCCAAAGAAAGGGGAAATAGCCGCGGCTTCCAGGCCCTTTATCATTTTCCTATACCTTTCTACAGAGGTCATATATCTATTCGATTTTTCCATAAGCCTTATACAACCTAAGCGAATCCACTCCGTGAATTATACAAAAGCGACTAACATTCCTAAAATTACTTGAATAAGTTCGCATCATCTTATAAATTTCGGGATCAACATTGTGGCAATGCTGTAAAATATAAATATCGGCATCCTCGCCATAGAGTCGTTGCATTTGATTACCGTTTTTGCCAAGATCCCCGATCCTCATTAAATGAAATTTAGAAGGTCCTTTGAACATAAAAGCCGCCCGTCTTCGCTTACCTTTAACGTGTATATTGGTGGTATAGAGGTCTGAGGTTTCCCCGCCCCAATCTTTGGTAACGTTCCCTTCTTGGAGTATCTCGGCAAACCATTGTTTAATCTGAATCTCGGGTATTTCCTTGGCGGTGTCAAGCTTGACAGAATTAATATTAACCTTTGATATCTTCGAAAATTCGTCAATTTCATCTACCGGTATAAAAAGGTCGTCAGACGTGGAGTGTGCATAGGGCCTGTAATCCCGTAAAACACGGTTACGTATATATATTGGTTTGATCTTGACTGCATCAATTTCAGCATCCTCTACAAAACCAAAGATGAAACAAGACTTTTGTCTGCCCGATAAATTTAAAAAAGAGGAATCTGTTTGGGCGTGTTCTGCGTTTAAATTACCCTCTACCCTAATAATATTAAGCCCCTTCAACTCTCCATGAAACTCCCGATCTTCGGCATATAGCCCCCCCTGGGGTTCCTTTTCCAGGAACTCAACCCCTTAAAGTAATACGTATTTTCAACCCAAACCAGGTCACCAGCTTTCAAGAAGCGCCATTCCATGAGCGTCTTTTCTAAACTCAGTATACCCTTACCTTGTAAGATTTTGATCAACCATCGACAAAATACCGACCTTTTAACCGCATCAAGTTCGTTATATTCATAAAAGTTTGCCTGCTCTTCTAAATCCATTTTTAGCTGCCGGTTCTCGGCCTCACTTAAAAGACTAAGTATTTGCCCTTTATGGATATAGATAGGCGAAAGGGAAAATTCAAGAGATTCCATAGAAAATTTGGTGCCCCGTATGGAGCAATATTAATTTAAATAATATATTAATAAAGTGGAGAAACACCAGAGGTAAAGAGGCTTTTAACTCAGCCCTAGACATTATAGTTAGATTTATTTCGGCATGCTTAGTTTGGCAACCGGTTTTTAATTTCATCCTTCAATGCCTGAAACTCATTTTTCGGCAATGCTCCAAAAGGTCTTTTACCCTGAAATAACTCTCCTGTTCCAAGGTGAAGCTTTAACCCTCGACTATAATCATGTGCATGTGGGTTCGATGGAAATGGGTCTTTGTCATTAGAATGTACAGCCCAAACTGTTCCATTTAGCCGAATATTTGCCTTCTCTATCCTACCTTTATCAAGGTCATACAACTGTTCGCTACTCGAAAGTTGGATATGAGCTTGGGGCACCCCGTTATCTTGATAATACTGTATTACAATTTCAAAAATGGCCCGGGCATCCAGATCCTTATAGATTATATCAGTGGGAACATCGTAACACCCAAAATGTTCAATCAGGACCTGCCATACGTTTGGCTGGTCTATAGGCAAACTTGCAGCTAATAGCCGTCCCTCAGCCTCCTTTTGGGCGTCTTTATATGCAAGCAGCTTTGCTTCTTTTGGGCTCATAATATCACAATCGGTTAGGGATAGCTATCGCAAAAGTAAAAATTTGTGGACTACTAAGCAAAAGAGATACGAAGATTCTCGCCTCCGTATCAACAAGTTATATAAAAATCAATCCATTACAGTAACACATGCCGGATGCAGCGGCATATACCCCGAAAGAACAAAAGTAAGTCCATACCACGATTGGATGCACATAAAATGACACGGCCTTGGGGTATGTTTTGTTAAGGCAAGGAAAAAACGAGCGAGTGACTTTGCAGGATGTATATACAACAAAATTAAGATTTTGTCCTTGTCATTTGCTGCTAGATGTCGGAGAGAATGAAGTGGCCTGTTTGAAAAGTGACCATTGCAAAGTAGGTCACCAGATGGCTTGAAATAAAATTACCAAGAAAGTTTTTGGAACAATCTTAAACATAGGACTGACGGGCACTACGGAATAAAAAAGGGCATCATTGGAGCATGCCCTTGGGGCGTTGTGGTGATCCCTTCAGGATTCAAGCGTAAATCCTAAATTTGAGTCGGATTCTTTTCATTTTCCCTTCTTTTAAAAGATTCCAACTGAAGGGCATTGACTTACGATGGCCTCACCGATGCCGATATGGTACTGTAGGCGGCCCTTAATTCCGGTCAGTTAGAAACTGGAGTTTTTGATTTTTCGGGCATCGGTTTTTCAAGGATTTTATCCACTAAACGGCTCTCTTTAATT
>JGI25614J43888_10000067_pt1 | contig 33348 bp, 37 predicted proteins | sample GraSoi_2013_60cm_FD_43888 | JGI IMG/M metagenome (IMG submission 43888) | reverse complement strand
CAGTGCGCCATTTTGAAAACTCTGCAGACTGCTCAAGAGGACGTCGACCAAGTTGTCCTGGAGCCGAAAATACTGATGAGCGATAAAGGCGATGAGGTGTATGCGATCTCGGCTGGCCACAATTGTTGGTGCAACACCGTTCCGATATCGCTCGTACCACGGGCAGGCGCGATCCGCGACACGGCCGGCATCATCAAGATGGTCGCCGATGCCGATACTGACGAAGTACTTGGCGTGTCGATGGTGGGCAACAGCGCCGGAGAGGTGATTCACGAAGCCGCAATGGGTCTACGCTTCCGCGCCAGGGTCTCAGATTTCATCGATTTGTTGCATGTGTATCCGACGATGGCGGAGGCGTTGAAGATTGTCGCCATCTCACGGCATAAAGATCCGTCGAAACTCTCGTGCTGCGCAGAGTAGCTGACCAAGGCGCAATTTAGTCCGGTTCTTCGACAATTTGCGACGGGGAATGAACCACCTTGCCCGAGTCGAGGTAGTATCGTAGCAGGCGACGCGCTCTAGCTTGAATGGATCAATCGGGAGCGACTTTGTGCAATAGCCCGCTTTTTCCCAGGCACACCAAGCGAGAAGCTGAGCCTAACATGCGCTTGTCTTGAGCCCCGGGCGCCCCAGCATTATCTGAACGCGTGAAACCAACACCGGTTGATTGCCCGGACCGATTCAGCCGCAGTGGACCGCCGGGTAATGAACCACCTTTCCGATCAACATACTATTGTGCCAGGCGTTTTTTTCTGCGAGCGCTCGGTCTGATTTACTTGATCGCCTTTGCGTCTTTCTGGGTACAGGCCGATGGACTTGTGGGCCATGACGGTATCATCCCGGTGACGTCTTGGTTGGAGCAGGTGCGAAATCGCTTTGGCGCAGAAGCTTTCCGGTTATTTCCTACGCTATGCTGGTTAAACTCCAGCGACTGGTTTCTTCACACCCTATGTGCCATCGGCGCAGCTCTTAGCTTGTTGCTCATTTTCGAAGTTGTCCCTGTTCTCTGTCTCATACTGCTCTGGCTAAGTTATCTCTCGATCTCTGTTGCCGGTCAGGTCTTCATGAATTTCCAGTGGGATGACCTCCTTCTGGAAACAGGCTTTCTCAGTATTTTTCTCGCACCGGTTCGATGGCTGCCATCGAGGCGATGCGAGCCGCCGATTTCTCCCTGGGCACACTTTCTTCTTCGATGGCTCTTGTTCCGGCTAATGTTCATGTCAGGTGTGGTCAAGCTGACCAGCGGCGATGAATCATGGTGGAACCTTTCAGCGCTTCGCTATCATTACGAGACCCAACCGTTGCCAACGCCGCTGGCTTGGTGGGCGCACCAACTTCCTGCGTGGGTTCAGTCCAGCTCAACTATTGTGATGTTTGCCGTCGAGTTGGTAGCACCGTTCCTCCTGTTTTGTCCCAGACGACTACGCCTGATTGGCGTAGCAAGTATTCTAACGTTCCAGGCATTGATCGCTCTGACCGGCAACTACTGCTTTTTTAATCTCCTGACAGCCGCACTCTGTCTTCTTTCGGTGGATGATTCAGCCTGGCCTCTCGTCGGAGAAAAAGTACCACACCGCGAGAATATGCGGGGTGCTCGATGGCCAACCTGGATATTGATCCCCGTGACGGTGACCGTCTTAGTCTTTAGCGCGCCCTTGCTCTGGGAATCCTTTTTTCCAGGCAGCGATTGGCCTCCGTTTCTCCGTACCTGTTACGGGTATATCAAACCGTTTCGATCACTGAATAGTTACGGGTTGTTTCGAGTCATGACGAAGACACGTCCCGAGATCATAGTTGAAGGAAGTGAAGATGGAGTGACTTGGCGAGTGTATGATTTCAAGCACAAAGTGGGAAACGCAGAAAAGGCTCCCCCGATAGTGGCACCACACCAACCGAGGTTAGACTGGCAGATGTGGTTCGCAGCCTTGGACGATGTGCAGCAGGAGCCATGGTTCATAAAGTTTCTTGTGCGCCTGCTTCAAGGATCGCAGCCAGTACTCGGTCTACTGAGAAGCAATCCATTCCCGGGTTCACCACCCCGCTATGTCAGAGCCAGGCTATTTGAATATCATTTCACCAGCCTGGCTGAGAAAGAGAAAACTGGCTCTTGGTGGAAACGGGAAGAAAAAGGGCAGTACTGTCCAGTACTCAGTCTGCGTAAAGAAGAATGAAGAGCCACAGGGTTCTGCGCTGAGTCACACCAGCGTCTCGGGAATATTTCGATCTCGAGGACGCTCATCTATCTGGCAAGCCAGATCCGCTGGTCCGGTAACAGGAGAACAAGGAATAACGAAAGGAATCATTATGCCGAAAGCAGCGTTCGTAATTCTTGCTTCAGGTGATAGCCCCGAAAGCCTCGGTCGGGTCGTAAACGCACTGATGGGTGCTTACGAGATGATGGAAAGTGGACAGGAGGTTAAAATCATCTTTGATGGTGCAGGTACTCAGGCGGCTGCCGCGCTGTCCGCTCCAGATCACAAGTATCACGACCTATTTAGGCTCGTACAAAGTAAGGTCAGCGGCATCTGTAGTTATTGCGCAAACGCTTATGGAGTCGCGCCTAAGATCGAGCAGGCCGACCTGCCGTTCGCCGACGATTTTAAGGGCCATCCGAGTTTCAAGGGCCTGCTCGAAGAGCAATATCAAATTCTAACGTTCTGATCGGAAATGCGGAAATTTGGAGCGTGAAAATACGCTGGGCGAGGCACTAAAAAACAATGAACACAGAGAATCGTCTGCCATTAGCATTGCTCCTTCTGCGGTTAAGTGTGTTCTTGGTTATGTTCGTGTGGACGGTCGACAAGTTCGTCGAACCGCAGCATGCATCCAAGATCATGGCGGAGTTTTATTCGATTGGGGGCATAGGTAGCGCTCTTATCTACTTTCTCGCGACGATTGAACTTGTGGTTGTTCTAGCATTCTTGGTCGGATTCGTAAAAAGATGGAGCTACGGTCTTGTGCTCCTACTGCACGCTATTTCGACACTGTCATCCTATCAGAAATACTTAAATCCGCTCCAACCTCCTAATCTCCTCTTCTTTGCCGCGATCCCCATGTTAGCAGCTTGCTTTGTTCTATACTATCTCCGGGACGCCGATGTGCTATGGACCATTAAGAAGACGCAGCGATAAAACTCAAATCCGCGCCTAAGCTCCTTCGCGACGACTACCGCATTTCAAGGAATAGCCCGCAATGGGCGCGTCAATTCTCATGGCGTGTGATTTTTGCGAGCTAGGTTTCGACCAGCAGTTGTTTGAACTCATCCATCGGAGCTTGGCTGGCCCACATCACGATCAGTCCATTCTTTTTCTGAAATATCAGGTGCCATCCATTTTCCAAGTAGGGTCCGGAAGGAATGTTCGAATCTCCTAGCGCGTCCTCGCCGATGACCACTAGATGAAGAAGATTGCCGGATGGAAGCCGAAAACAGGTGAGAGAGGCAGGATGCTGTCGCCAAACAAAAACACGGCAACCGGCAGTGGTCATTGCCTGGAGTTTTCGCGGAAACTGTCCTAACCGTGGGGCGTCATGTTCTTCTATAAAGGCCTGTGCAGTCCCGAGACTCGCGGTTTCCAAATCGAGTTTCGGCGCCGGTTTCACCGCCACCATGGCCAGCGCATCGGAGTAAAAGCTGTGGAACCGTTGAGATGGACTTCGGAAAAGACCGACTTGATGGCTGAGCAAGAGAGCGGCCAGAACAATTGTCGCGGCGAGCGCTAACCAACCCATTCGCCAGGACTGAATTGGGCGCGCTGCCTCCTGCAGGGACTCTAGAATATTTTCTCTTAGCCCTTCCGGCGGGCGGATGGACGAGAATTTCTCTATCAGAATCTCGTCAAATTCCTGTTGCCTCGCGAGCCAGGAGCCAAGTTCAGAATCCTTCTTCGCAAGATCTAGCGCTCGTTGGAGGGTCGGGTCCCCTGCATCCACTCCATGAGGTCGGACGGCACTCAAATATTCTTTGGCTTGCTCTCTGGTCATCTCAAGCCTCCGGGCCCCGATTTTTTGGAAGGGGGATGATCTTTTGAGGGTCGGCCTCCAAAGCTGTTGCCAATGCACGTCTCAATTGTTCCTTTCCTCGAGAGAGCCGCGACATAACGGTGCCGATCGGAACTCCCAAAGCTGCCGAAATCTCCTTATAAGAGAGGTCGCCCAGGTAAAATAATTCCAGAGTGGATCGATAGCTCTCTTCGACCAACTGAAGCGCATCCAGTGCGCTTCTGGCGTCGACAGAGCGAAGCGCGCTTGGCTCTATCGCCTGGACCTCGTGTTCTTCCCGCTGAAACTCTACTTCGGGATGAGCCGTGTGGATGCGGACCTTTCGCAAAAATTCCCGGCGCAGCGTGGTAAAAAGCCAACATTTAATCCTTTCCGGCTCTCGGATCTGCTCCTGGCGCTTAGCCAAGATAAGGAAAGTTTGCTGCGTTAGATCGGCGGCTTCGCTCTCATTTTTCGTCAAGGCCAAACCAAAGCGGTAAAGAGCGGCGTAGTGTTCCGAAACGATCCCTTGCAGGTCTATCTTCTTGGCCACCGGATATTGCGGTTTCTAGTATTGGCGTGCTGTTTGAGCCAATTGCAAATGACAAATAGTCGGCACCGCCAAATAATCAGTAATCGGTGGTCGAGGATGCTTACTTTGGAGGGGACACAAACGCCCAGGTGTAACCGTCAGGGTCGGCGATAAACGCTTCGGTACCCCATTCATATTTTCTTGGCTCCTGGACGATCCGATAACCCGCTTCCCGCGCTCTCTCAACGACCGTCGCTGCGTCGTTGACACTAAAATGAGGATACATCCCAAGTCCTTGACGCTCACCGTTGGAGCGCGGTTTTTCCCAATCCCATCGGGCGCTCCAGAGGAAGATCCCGACGTTGTCAGATTCGAACACCACAAAGTCGTGGCTGCGGGACTTGAGGCGAAGGCCCAGAAAGTCGCGGTAGAAGGCAATCGAAGCGTCCAGGTTTGAAACCTCCAGTAGGATATGATCGACTTTCGGTGCGGTGTCGACCGGCGATTCTGTGTCCGCTCCAAAGACGGAGGCGGGGTTAAGGAAGATGTAACTGGTATAACCGGCCAGGCATAGGATCAAACAACAGAGGAATCGGATCGTAATCTGACGCATAGAAATCCCCGGTTGGCGAATCAATCGTCTTACTATTTGAATCACCGTCGGGCTCTTTTATTCCCGAGCTGCTCTGCTTCAGAACAGGTGTTTCGAGCCGGAAAACGCGGCTTACCCGCCACCGATATCGGCGTTATTTCTCGCGGGGAGGAATCCGGCAAAAACCTTGCGGCGGAACTCCAAGAGCACTGTTGAACTTGCTCGACAAATTTTGGAATGCGATAAGAGCTGTGAGCTCGATGATGGCATCGTCTTCAAAATGCTCCTTTAACCGCTCCATCAAGCGTTCCTCAATCGCCTCGGAGCGCAGCGTGACGGCCTCGGCGTACTCGAGTGCGACACGCTCAGACTCACTAAACAGGTCGCTCTGTTGCCATGCATCGAGTGCTTCGACCTTTCCGACGGCGACGCCTCGCTTGAGGAGCGTGGCGGAGTTTATGTCGACGCAGAAGCGGCAACCGTTTAGCTGCGACACGCGCACCGTAATCAGCGAGCGCAAAACTGGAGGCAGCGGCGAGTTTCTCCGATCGATCATCCCATAGAGAAACGCGACTCCCAGAAAGACTTTGGGCGTGCGCGCCCAAAGTCGCGCTGAGCCGAGTACCGCTCCGTATTTGCGTCGCTGATTCCAGAAGAAAGGCTGCAGATACCACGGGTAAGTATCAGCCGGTTTAGGAGAAATTCGCATGAGCTTCTTCTCCGATATGTGTGCGCATCGGCATATAAGCAAGACGCAAAAGCAGTACCCGTTTATTCCATGTAACCCCGCATCGTCTACTGCCTCCCGTCCTGAATCCCCTTGAGCATTTCGCGTTGAGCGTCTTCCAAAGTGGCTGCCGGACCGCAGCGACCAGCAGTGGCAATCTCAAGCGCAGCGGCCATGCACCTCCAGAATCTCCCCATCTGCGGAATGTTCGGCATTACTTCTCCCTCGTCTACGCACCGTTTCATTTCTCCGAGCAGTGGGCTGTTCCTGGATAGTTCATCGTTAAGCGAAATCATCGCGGGGATTCCAATCGGCTTGACATGATCCAATGCGCACAAGCTTTCCTTGGTGATAGCATATTTCTCCAGGAATTCTTTTGCCAGGTCTCGGTTCGGTGAGCTGCGGTTGATAAAAGCAGCCTGAACACCAATGAACGCTCTGCCCAATTTGCCGTTTATTCCGGGCATCGGCGCCACACCGAAATCGATTCCGTTCTTCATGAGATTGGGCCAATCCCAAGGCCCGGAGATGGTCATTGCTAACTTGCCTTGAGCCATTAACTCTTGCGGTATGTCGCCGCTGGAGGCCATTCTTGGTAGGACACCAATATCGATTAGGTGGACGATCTCAGATAATGCCTGGACTGCTCCGTCCGCGGCTACGCCGACATTGCGAGGATCATATCCATCGGTTGTTTTTCCGAAGATATACCCGCCGCCGCTGGCCAAGATGCCCCAGGAATAATAGGGACTGCTGTAATCCCAGAGAATGGCTTTCATGTCCGGGTGCTCTGACTTGAGTTTCTGGTGAAAAGGCATCAGATCGCTGAGTTGAGTAGGAGGTGCACCGCTCACCAGTTTTCTGTTGTAGATCAGGCCAATGGCTTCGAGACCGATTGGGTATCCCCAAAGCTGTTTGCGATGGCGCAAGGCGTCCCAGGCCATGGGATAAAATTGCTGCTTGTAGGCAGCCGTCACCTCGATCGGAGCAATAACCCCACCGTCGGCCCACTCGCCCACCTTGTCGTGCGCCCAAATGACGATGTCGTGCCCTTTGCCAGCCTGCGCCGCCAGCGGAAAATTATCGGTAATCTTTTCCGGTGTTTCGATCCGTACCGGAATCCAGAAATCCTTTTCGAACCGGTCGGCGACCACCCGCATGGCGCGAGCCCGGTCGGCGTCCATCCAAATCAACAGTTGGCCGTTGGTCCAGGCACTAGCAGTATGGACCGGCCCGAGGAACAGAACCATGATCAGATTTCGGCCCATGGACAGAACTCTATGAAAGAAATCTTACTTCCCGGGCCAGGCGAAAAGAGCGGTTCGATAAAGCGCCTCGAAACAGCCTAACATCGTCCCTGGGCGAGCGTCATTCTCGTTTCCGGGGATCTATTGATTAAAAACGTACTACCAGGCTGAATTATTCTCGGTTTCTACCAGAAGGAATAAATATTTCTCGTCTAACTCGTAAATAGAGAGTTGGAACCTGGAAGGCTCGGAGACTCGGCTCGCTCAAGCACGCATCTCCAGACGACGAGGGTGATTAGCGGGTAAATGGCAGGATGAAATTTCTGCGGCAACCAATGAGCTACAAGAAATGCTGTTTCTGTGTTTCCGTAAGATCCAGCACGACCTCCGTCACTCCCTGTCCGGCGACCCCGACCCTGTTGATTTCAGCGTTCGCTTGGCCGACTGCCAACTCGTAGAGCAAGTCACCGCGAGCAAGCTTCAGGTAGAAGTAGGGCGTATTGAAATCGAACGTGCCAAAGTTATAGAGTCGATCGAACCCCAGGCCATCATCCTTGATCTGGATACAGCTATGACCGAACGCGGTATACAACTCCTGTCCAGGCGAGTAGGTAACCAGCGATACCACCGCCGCGTTCGTCAGCCGCGGCCCAAAACCCACATCAGCCACAACAGCATTGCGATCAGCAGGAAACCCATGAATTGCTTCAGGCGCACCATCCAGCCGCCATGTTTTGGCAGATACCGAAGCCAGTTCGGATTAATCGCAAGCACCAGGTAGGGCAATGCCATTCCGACTCCAATGAACAAGAACACCAAGAAAGTTACCCAGCCCGGTTGCGCAAAAGCAAAGGCAGACGCGGTTCCCAAGAACGGCGCCGAAGACGATCGTCGCCGGCCAGCCGTAATCCTCATAGCGGTTCGCCAGATCCGGACGCGAATCTTCATCGACCCAGACGGCGACATAATGCGAGCGAATCAAATCGATCACCTCGGGATCCTGATACGTGATGTCGTCCATGACATGGTACCAATGACACCATACTGCACCGAGATTGAGTAAGACAAAGCGCCCCTCCTTCTGCGCCTGCGCGAACACCGAGTCAGACCACGGTTGCCAATCGATTTTGTCTTGCTTTTGCTCGCCAAATGCGACGTTCAAAGAGAGCAACAGGAGCCAAGCGGCGGTGCGCAAGTGCATAACTACACTCCCAATTTCGTTTCTTCCCGGCGGCGCAATATTTGTTTCAGTAATGCGTCGATCGAAAACAAGCCAGGTCCAAACACGAGAACGATCAGCGCCGTGAACAGAAACGGAAATGGGTCCGCTTTAACAAACTTATCCGGATCACTGAAAATGCTCGATACCGCTTCAAAATCGCCGGCGAGGTAGGCAACGCTCATCGAGATCACGATCAGAAGCGCTAGGGGCCGCGATGCGAGACCGATGATCAGAAGCAGGCTGCCGAAACATTCGAGCGATCCGATAAAGTACGCGTTCAGCGTGGGCAACGGAATACCAAGGCTCGTGAAAAATTCAGAGACCTTTCCAATGTTGGAAAGCTTGCCTTTGCCGGTAAGAAAAAGCTGCCAGAAGAAGTACACGCGCAGCGCGAGCAGCAGCGGCGACTGCAGCAAGTTAGCGCCGGTTACCAGCAGTTCGTAAGCTCGGCGGACTATATCACGTGCAGCATTCACGATACCGGCAAAACCAGCCAAGCGCAGCCCAATTGTTGAACCACTCTTTGATCTGCACCGGCCAATCGATCTTTGTCCTGCTGCTTGCGGTCACCGCCTCGGCGCACGCCTCTTCAACCGTAGCACCACGACTGAGCGCGGTGAGGATCGCGAAGGCCTCCAGATCCAGGCGTTTGTAGTACAGCATGTTGTCGTGGCGATGCACGGCCAGGTAAATCTTCTCGCGCTTTGGCGGGCGGACGCGTTTGCGGCGTTTCGCCGCCTTCGGAGCAGATTGGACCGCGTTACTCGCTTCGCCACGCAACACATCCGATTCCCGCTTTTTCACTGCGATGAGGAAATCATCGACCGCGTAATCCAGCTCGAGCAACGAAAGATACGGCTGCAAGCCGAGGCGCAACTTTGCCGGCGAGGTATCAAGGACATCATCTGGCTTAATCGGCGGTTTGGACGGCCCGTCGAATGCGACGACCTGTGCCCATTCGAAACGCGCCATGTCGAGCGCCAACTCCTCTCGCGGCGCGGCCCAGTGCGGCTCTTCCCGAAGGAAGTGTTCTAGCCGATTTCCTAGATCACGCAAAGTATAGGAATCGGATGGGTACCGTGCCAGGTATACTGTGATCAGCTTTATGAACTTCCGTTCCCCGACGACCGCTCGCAGACCTGGATAGTCGTCATAGAGACAATCGAGGACCCGAAACCAGTACTGGCGATTGTAAATCTCAAGTCGCTCGAACGAGCTAAGTCGATCGTTGGGCTTAATGAATTCCGCTGCCACCTCGCCCATCCGGCTGCCATCTATCCAGCGCTTTTGCATGTCCCACCGGGGCGTTAACGGACGAAACAAAGCAGCAGCCATCACTCGCTGCAGCTCGCGCAATTTCGCGGGAGAGCTGATCTCACGCGGCACTCGAGGCGAGTTGTTGGTCGCGGAATTTGTTAGCTTTGAGCGCTTCATTGTGAACCTCGTCAAATGACGGGATGCGGTCGTCCCATTCCAGCAGCGTGGCTGTGCTGCCAACGAGTTTGATGGCGTGAGCGTACATCTGCCATACGGGATCGAGAACCGGATGATCGTGCGTGTCGAGAAGGTACTTTTCGAACTTCGAGTGGCCGGCAATATGGATTTGACCGACCCGACGATGCGGGATGTTGTTAAGGTAATCGTAAGGATCAAAATTGTGGTTCTTCGACGAGACGTAAATGTTGTTCACATCCAAGAGAATGCCGCAGTCGGCCAGTTCGACCACTTCGCTCAGGAACTCCCACTCTGTCATTTCTGAGGCGTAGTACTCAGCATAGCTGCTCACGTTTTCAACGCAGATGGGTACCTCAAGATAATCACGCGCAGCGCGGATCTTTTCCGCTGTGTGGCGCGCAACGGCAAAGGTATAAGGCATCGGGAGCAGATCGTGCGTGTAACGTCCATCAACGCTGCCCCAGCAAAGGTGATCGGAGAGCCACGGAGTTTTTGTTCGTTTTACTAGACGCTTAAGACGTTTCTGATGCTCTCGGTCGAATTTGTCAGCCGAACCGAAATACATCGCTACGCCGTGCTGGACGACGCGGTACTGTTCAAGGATGGAATCGAGCACTTCGAGCGGCCGGCCTCCGTCGACCATGAAATTCTCCGAGATGATCTCAAACCAATCGACGACAGGCTTTTTCGCGAGAATGTGCCGGTAATGTGGCACGCGCAAGCCGATCCCAATGCCGTATTCTGTGAATCCGTTGAAGGGATTTGCAGGCATAGTCTTCAGGACGTTCTTCAGGAGTTAGGCTTTCACGCTCTGGAGGGGACAGGCTCCGTCCGCTCCGACTATTCTTGACCGGCGCGAACCAGCACAAAACTAGTGGGAAAGCACAGAAGCCGCCCCTCCCCTCACGGAACAGCCCAGGCGCCCACCGATATGGGCGGCTAGGGTTTGATTACTATTATCGATGCGGTTTGCTTCCGTCGGTCGCGCAACCTCCCTTGCCTTTGCAGGAGTTTTTGCCCCAATTCTCGCCACCGCCCTGGCCCTTGCAGTCGTTCTGGCCTTTGCACGCGTGTTTGGGAAGGGGTTGTTTTTCGGGGTCAGCCATGGTCTGGAGGGAGACACCAGGACTGTGTGACGTGCTCGCGGCGTAGGTTCGCGCGGCGAAGGATCCGGTTAAAAGCCCGGCAACAGCCGCGCCGGCAATCACTGCCTTGGATGGATTCATATGATTTTTGTGTGGGGGTTGATATCTGTTCGCCTCCGCGCCAGCATTACATTGGGGGGGAGCCGCCTAAAAAGCTCCATCTTCGAATTCTGCGTGCGGCGGCATATAATTAAGACGCATAACCGGTACTCATTTATTCCATAAGTCCCACATCGTTCGGCGAGCCCGACGAATCCGCCTGCGCCCGGAGCAGATCCTCCAACTTCTCCATCTCCGCCTCACTAGCCCAAGATAATGAGATAATTGAACCCGGACTTATTCCAGCCGGACAGGCTGTGCCCTTGATGGGACTGAACATCGAAGTCGATCGCAGATGAACCATAGACCATCGGGACGATCAGCCGAATCTCAATCAATCTATCCTCTCCGCTAACGCGAACAAGACGTTGTCTTGACGCCAAACTTCGACTCGTATCCCGTCCATGCTGCCAACAGTCGGCGCTACGGCTTGAAGTTTCCCAACTGCTTTCGCCGCGTAGAGCGTGCTTTCTTTACCGGAGCGAATATCCTGGACCCGCAACTGAGCGGCTGGCACTCCCTGGATTGAACAGTAACGGGCGCCCATCAGCCGGTACGTCTCGAGTATCGTCGAGTTTGCGGGCATAATCGAAAAATCGAGCCGACTCAGTGCTGCTTGAACCTCGGAGTAGTGCGACGAGATGATTTCCAGCGGAGAATGTTTCATATGGTTCATCACTACCTCGGCACATACGGCGCGCTCGATCGCCCGCTGATGCTCTTCGTGATCGGCCACCAGAAGGAAAATCACGATGGCCGCGGTCAGAGCTGCGATCTGGACCACCGGTATGGTAAGCCATGGTCGAGCAGACTGCGCCATCCGGGTCTTTGCCTGTAACAAGAAATCGACACGAGCCTTCGGGAGAGATCTCGCGCAGTAAAAGCTTTTGAGTGCGCGCCTGAGCTCGTGTTGGTTATTCATGCCAAACTCGTTTTGCTTCATTTTGGGCTAACTTTAACAATCGCTCTCGGGCGCGGTGCATCAGACTCAAGACTGTGCCTCGAGGTTGCCCGGTCACCCGGCTGATTTCGGAAGCTGTGTAGCCTTCGACTTCGTGAAGAAAGAGCGTCTCGCGTTCCTCCGGACGAAGCTCAGAAAGCAATGCGGCAACGTCATCGGAGAAAGCGAGTTCTGCGGTCTGACAAGCCGATGCTTCCTCTTCGTCAAGCGCGCAAAACGAAACTATTTTTCTCCGGCGCAAATCGTCAAAGAACAAGTGGTGGATGGTAACGAACAGCAGATTCTTTGGTGGGATTTTCGCTTTCATCGAAAGAAGCTTGAGCCAGGCACTCTGCACAAGGTCCTCGGCGTCGTATTGATGATGGGTCAGCGAAAATGCGTAACGAAAAGCCGCTTGCAGAAGCTCGCGCTGATCGGACTCGCCAAATCCAAACACGAGCGTGTGACCGTCTGCTTTACGGGTTACTACTTTTCAAGACGTCGCTGCTTATCGGGAACTTTTTCATCGAACTCTTTCCGGTTTGCAGTAATTGAGACATGTCTATCTGAGATAACGAATACGAGCCCCGAACGATTGCGAAAATCTCAACTGTTCAGTCGTTTCGCCGTGAAGGTGCCAATCTGAGCACCAGGACTACCTATTGGATGCAACAGCGGTGCACCTCATTCCGCAAAAATTCCCGGTGTACGGGAAGCCTGCGTTAGAGGACCCGACGTCGAGCAGGTGGTTGACGGGGAGTGGACGCGAATGATCCAAAGTCGCTTCAGCAATCAATTCTTGATCTTCGCCGTCTGAGACCGCGATCCAGGCCCAAGCGAGAAAGAGGCCCAACACCAGGATCGCCGCCGCGCAGGCCACGGCCGCCAGAAATGAGAGAGCGATTCGATCTGGATCTGAAATTCTCTTCGTAGTGACGCTTGAATTCTTGCTTTGAGCTCTGGAGGTGTCTTGTAAACTGGCATATTTACCCGGACCCAAGACTCGAAATTGGCTGCTTCTTCGGCTGCGGTTTTACATGTGGAACAGGCGGCAAGGTGAGCTTCCAAATCGAGCCGTCGGGTAAGCTCCAATTCACCATCAAGATAGGCGCCTAGCCAGCGCCTGATTAGTTCACAATTCATGCTCTGCCCCTTTACTGATCCACAGGCAGAAACTCGTCGCGATGTCGATTGATGAACTCGTCAAACGCCGCGCAGACGAGATCACCGAGATCTCGAGTCAGGATTATCTCATCCGAGTGACGAACCAGCCATTCATCGAACGCTTCTGTTAACACCTTACCTTTCTTGCTTTTCAACGTGTCGGATTGTGTGTTTAGCCAGCGGACTTGGTAGCTCGAGAGCTTTGCTTGGATCAAAGGTGCGATGTCGTCAGGTCCGCTAGGAGAAAATGGCGCGCTCTCTTCGTTCCTGCTCATGAGATAATAGAGGTAAATGACACTCAACGTTGTCACGGGTCCTATTAACCTTGGGTCTTCTCTAGGAGCGGGCCTATTACAGACTCAATGGTGGCTTGATCCGTGAAGCCTTGAAAAGAGGTGACGACGTTGCCTTGGCGATCAATGATGAACGTTGTCGGGATAGCTTCGATGCCACCGTAATCGACGACAACTTTTGGAGTTCCCATGACCACAGGATAGTTCATCCCCAATAGGCGCATGAAAGGTTTAACCACTGACGGGCCCTGCTCGTCGACCGAGACACCAATAACGGTGAAGCCTTTCTCTGCATACTTCTTTTGGATTGCCACAAACCCAGGGATTTCCCTGCGGCAAGGTGGACACCAGGTAGCCCAGAAGTCCAAAATGACGACCTTACCTTTAAAATCGGAAAGCTTCACCGGCTTCCCGTCAACGTCACTCAATTGCCAGTCTGGCGCCGCCTTCTTCGAGTCGGCCGCCTGGGTTAAGGCACCGCCTAAAAAGAAGGCAGTGCCGGCAAGGAGCAGAAATATTGTTTTCCAATAGCTCGGGGTATATTTAACCACAGGCGTGGATCTTCGATCTGTTTTGTTCGCATTCATTCGTCGTCATTGTTTGCCAGCATCTGGTTGTGCTCGGTTATCGGTTGGTGGAGTTTTGCTAGTTTCTAGCAGTCGGGATAAAACGGCTAGGTCGCTGATGGGTAACTGGCAAACGAAGTTCTGGCAGACGTAGGCTGTGGCCTTGTCGTCGATTGGGTGAACATCTTTGAAAAACTCGATCTTTCGAGTGAAGTACGCCTGTCCCGGGCCGCCATCGGCTAAGATCAAGATCTCGTTTGGCTGGTACCGATGGTTAACCTCCTGCAGAAGTGCCAAAGTATCAGAGGCCTCAGGTTTACCGGCGATAACGACCTGTCTCGGTGTAGACTCTGCTGCATCCAGGGCTACGAGCATCTGTGCTAGAGAAGAGGGTGATTGCGACAACTGCGGTTGGAACGCATTGATGGTCCGCTCTGCCATCTGATGCGAATCCTTGTTATCAAAAAACCAAGAGAGCCGTACGAGATTAAGCGCGGAAATCGAGTTGGCGGAAGGTTCGGCCCCGTCAAAGTCTCCCTTGCTGCGTAAAAACAAGTTCGGATCCTTGCCCGTGGTCGTGAAATAGGCACTCCCTTTCTTGTCCCAAAACAACGCATTCTGGCGTTCCTGCAGAGTGCTAGCCAAATCCAACCAGCGGCTGTCAAAAGCCGCTTCGTACAAATCGAGCAATCCTTGAATGAAGAAAGCGTAATCGTCCGTGAAGCCATCTACCTTACTCTCTCCCTCTCGGTAGGTACGCAGCAATGTATCGTCGCTTTGCCGGTAAAGCCTTGTTTGGACAAAATCGGCAGCCCGTATCGCCGTCTTGAGGTAGCGCGGTTCATTGAGCACCCGGGCTCCGCGAGCGAAGGCCGAAACCGTTAAGCCGTTCCAGGCTGTAATTACCTTATCGTCACGGCTTGGACGCGGGTGTTGGCCGCGTACCATTAGCAGGATCATCCGGCTGTCATTAAGAAGTTGGCGAACTTCCTCCTGGCTCGAGTTGAATTCTCTGGCGGCGTCTTCTACCAAATGTCGTTCGATCAAAACATTTTTCCCGGCCAGTTCGCCGCTCGTATCGCTATCTGCAGCGTTCCCCATTGCCTCTACTCCATAGACGTAGTCAAAGACCTTCGCGCGCTCGGGCCCTAAGGCATGATCAACTTCATCCTTTGTCCAAACGTAAAACGCGCCTTCTGCTCGATCTGGCTTTCCCTCTTGAACCAAGCTATCTGCGTCTTCCGCGGAGTAGAACTCGCCGTCAGGTCCAGTCATATCTCGTTCTACGTACTCAAAAATGTCTCTGGCGGTCGTAGCGTAAAAGGAATCGTGGGTGATTTGGTAGGCGTCCAGGTAAGCTGATGCCAGTTGGGCTTGGTCGTAAAGCATCTTTTCGAAATGAGGTACGTGCCAGACGGTATCGACTGAATACCGATGAAACCCGCCGCCGAGATGATCGTGAATCCCTCCCTCAGCCATCTTACGGAGGGTAAAGAGCGTCATCTCTAGCGCGTGTTTACCATCTGGCGAATCGGGTGACGCAGCATAGATGCGGAGCAGAAAATTCAATACGACCGGCTGCGGAAATTTTGGAGCGTTGCCAAAGCCTCCGTACTTACTATCGAAGGAGTGTGCCAGCTCGCCATACGCCTTCTGTAGAATGTCACGACTGACCTTTTGGCCCGAAGGGTTGGTTGACTGCACAATCTTCTGAAGTTGGCTTGTGATGTCTTGGGAACTCGCGACGATTTGGTCATGCTTGTTTTTCCAAGCCTCGGCAACCCGTAAAAGCACGGTTCTGAAGGAGGGCAGGCCGTGCTGCTTCTTCGCGGGAAAATAGGTTCCGCCAACGAAGGGTTTGAGATCTGGCGTCAACCAGACGCTCATCGGCCAGCCCCCGTTCCCGGTGGTGGCCTGGACGAATGTCATGTAGATATTGTCGACGTCTGGACGTTCCTCGCGATCCACTTTGATGCTGACATAGTAGGCGTTCATGATCTTGGCGATCTCGGGATCCGAGTAGGACTCGCGCTCCATCACATGGCACCAGTGGCAGGTTGAATAGCCGACCGAGAGAAAGATCGGTTTATTCTCTTTTCTGGCCTTCGCGAACGCCTCTTCGCCCCACGGGTACCAGTCGACCGGATTATGTGCGTGCTGCAAAAGGTAGGGAGACTTTTCGTGGATCAGGCGATTGGTGTACGGCGGCTTGTCTTCGGGAGAGCTTTGGGGGCCTGCAGCGAATAAAAAAGGCGACGGGAAAGACATAAAGAAAACCACCACCCAAGACCGCCACAAATTTGAAAACATGTTCATTAGCTCGCTATTGTTTGAGAAATCGAGAGGTGCTGTTCGTGAATTCGTCAGCAACGGCCAGGGCAAGACTGATCAAGAACAGGATCGCCGCTCCAAGCAACGTGTAAGTAATGCCTGTCATCGCAACGGCAGAACCCCAAATCACCCCGCCAATAGCCAGAGCGCCTTGCGAAACCATAATTACCGTGGCGTTCATCCGGCCTCTCGCCCAACTAGGCATCGCGCGTTGGGCGGCCACCCAGAGTTCAGAAGCAGATAACGTCCATCCAATACCCGCCAGCGCAGCGACAACCAAGAAAAGTTCTTTCTGCCGAACGACCGTCATCAAAACGTAAACCAGCACGACCAAAAGATTGGCAAATATGATAAGCGTATTCGGGGAGTATCGGGCTCTGAGTCGCGGAATAATGAACGCAGCCCCGACAACCGAACCTGCCCCCATGCTTGTGAATAAAAGGCCGAGTTGGGAAGGGTTGAGATGTAATACTTTCAGGCCAACGACCGGCATCAGCGCCGGAATGACTGAAATGAACAGCGCAAACAACACGTTCCGCGCCAAGACAATTTGAAGCCCTGGCGCATAGCGGACGTAGCGGATAGCCGTCGCAAAAGATACGAAAAAGCTCTCCAAGCCAGTCCTCGACTGTCCTGCCCCTCTCTTCCATTGCAGCACAGCCAAAATCACAACAAGGAAGCACGCGGCGTTCAGCGCAAACACAGAGTTAGGACCAATCCACGCCACCAGCAAGCCACCTAAAGCCGGCCCCATAATTCCTGAGATATTGAGCTGCAAACTACCCAAGGTCGCCGCCGAAGGAAGCTCCGCATTTGAAACGACATCAGAGACACTCGACGTCCAGACGGGCGCATTCAGAGCGAAACCGACTCCAATGAGAAATACGAAAGCCAGGATTACGTATTGATTGAGGAGATGTAACCAGCCAAGAATCGCGAGACAAGCGGCCGCAGCCGCCAACCAGAGGTTCACCACGCAGAGCAATTTCTTTCGGTCCACCGTGTCAGCAAGGGCGCCGGCGGGCAGTGTGAACAAAAAGAAAGGCAACGAAGCCACCGTCGACAGGAGCGAAATCAAAAATGGCGACGGAGTGAGCACATTCATCATCCAGGTCGCAGCAGTGTCGTGGGCTGCCACACAGGTTCCGGAGATGACCGCGGCAATCCACAGTTTCCGAAAGATCGGGTTTGCTAAAGCGGCCCAAATCGACGAAGTCCGGCGATCGGAGTCAAGGCGCATGGACCACCGGATCCTGTTTACCCAAGAATTACTGCTCACACTCTTTCTGAAGCTTCAGATCCTTATCGATAGGAGCCATTACAGAGGAAACCTATTCCCAGCAACGCGCCAGAAGCCGGTGGCTTGGAACAAGAACAAAGCCGGATCCGTTAGCGCGCGAGCACGCCCCACGCGCGCGGGCTGCCCGCAGACCTGCCGTGTCGAAACTCGGCCTTAGGAATAGAGATTCAGCCCCTTTTGTACCGCCGGTGAGGTGATTCACGAAGCGGCGATCGGTCTGCACTTCCACCCGAAGGTCTCAGAATTTGTCGACCTGTTGCATGTTTACTCACCGATGGTGGAGGCGTTGAAGATCGTTGCCTAATCCGACCATCATTCGCAAAATTTCCTTCGCGGCGGTTTTAGATTTTTGCTGCGTTCTAATGAATTCACGAGACAACGTCGTCCGGATACATTCGGAGGATTCTATCTCTCATTTGCATTCTGAAGAAGCTGGGCTTTTTCGACAAAAGGCGGCCCAAATCGAGGAAGTCCGGGCGATCGCCGCGAAGGCGCATAGACTACCGGATCCTTTTTAGCCATAGATTACAGCTCACATTCTTTCTGAAGCTTCAGATCCTATCGATAGGAGCCGTTACTGGGGAAAGCTATTTCAGCGACCCGACAGAAGCCGTGCGGCTGGAACAAAAACGAAGCTCGATCCCGTAGCGGGCAAGCCAGCGCCACGCGTGAGGGCTGCCCGCAGACCAGCCGTGTCCAATCTCGGCCTTAGGAATAGAACCTGGCTCCAACCGCTCTTAGAGATATTGGGGCCCTGGGAGCCTTGGAAGTCGTCCTTACGAATTGTTTGTTATGCCCGAAACAAAAGGTCTCGGCCTATATAATGTCGCCGTCATTGGAGCTGGTACAGCCGGACTAGTAACCGCTGCCGGTACAGCCGGACTTGGCGGACGTGTCGCACTGGTTGAGCGAAACAAAATGGGAGGTGATTGCCTTAACTACGGCTGTATCCCGAGCAAGGCCCTCATCGCCTCCGCACGCGTTATCGATCGGATTCGGCACGCCTCCAAATGGGGTCTAAATGAGCAAGAGCCGCGGTTCGAATTCGAAAATGTTTTCGAATCGATGCGGTCGCGAAGAGCTAAAATAGCGCCACACGACTCAGTCGAACGAGTTGAATCGCTGGGGGTCGATGTTTTCTCCGGTGAAGCGAGCTTTGTCTCGCCCTACGAGATCATAGTTGATGGCCAGAAATTACGAGCCAAGAACTTCGTGATCGCTGCCGGTACGCGGGCCGGTATCCCGGCAATCGCGGGAATACGAGACATACCGTTCCTCACTAACGAGACGATTTTTGATGAGTTACGCAAAAAACCCGACAGTATGATCGTTCTGGGCGGCGGCCCAATCGGCTGCGAACTCAGCCAGGCAATGAGCCGTCTTGGCGTCAAGGTCACGATCATCGAAGTACTCGAGCAAATATTACCGAAAGAGGACAAAGATGTAGCCGATTGGACGGAGATGCTACTCGAGGCCGAAGGCATCCACGTGCTTCGCTCGTCGCGAGCGACTCGGGTATCAGTGCGCGACGGTAAAGTGCAGTTTGAGTTGGTTCGCAGACCACGCGGCGCGTACGAATCAGAGCCGAGGCAAATCGTAGCCGATAGCCTACTCGTGTCGGCCGGACGCGTTCCAAATGTAGAAAAACTGAATCTGGAGGCCGCAGGCGTAAACTTTAGCCCCCGGGGTATCGAGGTAAACGCCTACTTGCAAACCTCACAGCCGCACATTTACGCCGCCGGCGACATCGTGGGTCCTTTTCAATTCACGCACACTGCCGATGCACAGGCGCGGGTGGTGGTAAGAAACATACTGATGCCGTTTCAATTGCTGCGCCAAAAAATGATTACTCAGCGGTACCGTGGTGCACTTATACCGACCCCGAGATCGCGCGAGTTGGACTGAACGAGACAGAAGCAAAGCAGCAAAACACCGCTTATGATCTGATCAGCATACGAATCAATGAACTCGATCGCTCCGTTGTCGAACGCGAAGAGCTCGGCTTCATCAAAGTACTAACAGCTAAAGGGACCGATCAAATTCTCGGTGTGACGATCGTGGCGGCACACGCCGGCGACCTATTGCACGAGTTTGTGCTGGCAATGAAACACCGTATCGGCATTAGCCGCCTTGCTACGACCATTCACGCGTATCCGACCTTTGCTGAGCTCGGCCGGAAAGTTGGCGATCATTACAACAAGAAACGGCTGACTCCGTTCGTGAAGAGGGTTTTCAATTGGCTTTACGAGCGTTCAAGAGTTGCTTCCCCACCCGGCTCCGCGTGCGTCCAGGACGGGCAGAATATCGGATCGGAGGAAAGCGAACGAGGTCAGGAGGAAGTCTAGGAGTCATGATTAGCCATATGGTTTCCGTAGTCATCCCAACCTACAATGAGGCCAATTGTCTGTCTGCAACGCTTGATTCAGTCGCGGACAGCAAGGCCCAAAAGGAAGTTATCGTGGTCGATGCAGGCAGCGTGGATGGTACTCGCGAGCTAGCAGGACAGAAGGCCTCGCGCCTTTTACTTAGTTCGCGGAGACAACGCGCGCATCAGATGAATGTCGGCGCGCAGCATGCCCGCGAGTGCATTTTACTCTTCCTCCATGCCGATACTGTTCTGCCTGCTTCGGCGCTCGATCATATCGAATCGTCTCTCTCGAAGGATCGAATCATCGGCGGTGGGTTTGCACGCAGGTACGATTCAAATTCGCGGTTCTTACGGATAACGTGCCTACTTGCCGGCTTACGCACGCAATGGGCGGGCTGGTTTCTTGGCGATCAGGCGATATTTGTCCGCCGGGATACGTTTGAAGAGCTAGGCGGCTTTCGGGATCTCGATCTTTTCGAAGATTTGGATTTTTCAAGGCGGATGGCGAAAGCCGGTCAGATCGTCACCTTATTCCCACCCGTCATTTCTTCGACGCGACGCTTCAAGGCGCGTGGAGAAGTGCTTACGACTCTCTCGGACGTCCGGCTGACATCTCGATACCTGATGGGAGCCAATCCGAATACCCTCGCCGAAGCTCGGCGCGCTCTTTCCGACGAGCGCACGACCGACGGTGACTTGGGCGTGAAGCAATGGACCTTGAAGTCATGAATGGACGGAGCGCTATGAGCGAGCGCCATGCAACGAAAAGAGCGGTTCCCTTGGAAATGGATTGGTTTGGCAATTGTAATAATCGCTTTGTTGATATCAGTGCGGGTTCTGCCGGTCACCGATTGCCTCACTAGATTCAATTACTGGGTCGCCGATCTCGGCGTCTGGGGCGTGCTACTCTTCATCTTGGTTTACATCGTTGCCACGGTATTATTCTTCCCAGCTTCCATCCTAACCATCGGCGCCGGCTTCATCTTCGGTGTACTTCTGGGAACCATGATCGTTTGGATCGCTGCTACAGCGGGAGCAGCACTGGCATTTTTAATCGCGCGCTATCTGGCGCGCGATCAAATCGAGCACAAAATAGCTAACAACCCGAGGTTCAAACGGATCGACCGGGCAATCGGTGAACGAGGCGCCAAGCTGGTATTTCTCCTGCGTCTGAGTCCGCTGATTCCGTTCAACTTAAGCAATTATTTTTATGGTCTGACCTCGGTAAGATTCTGGCCGTACGTGCTGGCAAGCTGGATCGGCATGCTTCCCGGCACGCTACTCTACGTCTATCTCGGTGCCGCAGGCAAAGCAGGCTTGAGCGGCGCTGTGGGCCAAACCCCCGGTCGTTCGCCTTGGGAGTATGTGCTCTTCGGAATCGGCCTCATCGCGACTGTTAGCGTGACGGTCTGGGTCACACGTATCGCCCGTCGAGAGTTGAGCAAAACGGAGGTGAATCAACCCTGAATCCTAAATTACTTTTCGCAATCCCCTCCTTCTCCATGTTGATAATCCCGGCTTTTGGATCCGATGGCGAAGGAATGCCGGTAGCAGCCAATGTGTCACACGAAACTTGGGACACACTGCTAAAGCAATACGTTAATGATCGCGGCCTGGTCGCCTACGCCGACTGGAAGAAAAACCAAACCGACCTCGAGGCGCTAGATAGTTATCTTAAACAATTCGCCGAAAAGCCGCAGACACCGGCGAATGGCAACGATGCAGCCGCATCGCTGATCAATCTCTACAATGCGACCACTGTCCGCTGGATCCTCGCCAATTACCCGACGGAAAGTATCAAGGGGCTTAAAGATTCATTTGTGGCCAAGCGCCACGAGGTCGGCGGCAGTAAGGTTTCACTCGATGACATCGAAAATAACGGGTTACGGCCCCTGCTCGGTTATCGGACCCACGCTGTTCTGGTTTGCGCGGCCCGGAGCTGTCCCCCCCTGCAGCGCTTTGCTTACGCACCGTTGCAACTTGACGAACAAATCAACACTGCCTACCGGGCTTGGCTTAGCCGGTCGGACTTGAACCGGTTTATGCCTGACGCGAAAAAGGTCGAGATATCCAACATCTTCAATTGGTACAAAAACGATTTCGACAAAGTCGGCGGTGTCACAAAGATCCTGACCCAGTACGCGCCACAGCAATACCACGACTTTTTAGCGAGCGGCAACTTCGAGACGAGTTATCTCGCCTACAACTGGGGGCTCAACGATCAAAGGGATCACGAGAAGGAATATGGCTGGATTCAAGGTCTTTGGGACTCGATCCTTAATTTTGTCCAGTTCTGGAAATAGCTGCTGGCCTGGCACCAGAAAAACAAAGGCGGCTTACCCGTGTTTCCTTCTGATGCCGCTTCTGCGGCAACATTTAGCCAGCTCTTCGGCCAAGCACCTTGCCATCGTCACCAAACGTTTCTCCTTTGCGCAAACCATCACAGAATGCAAAAAGCAGGCAAGGTCGATCGGGCTCTTCGATACGGTCGGGCGCCTATCTCTCAAAGGGATGGCGTCACCGGGGCTCACAAGAAACGACGGTTCGGGCGTCGGCGGCGCAAAGGGTGGCAGAAGTTCCTCGGGGTAGGTGTTCAGCCGATCATAAGGTTCAATGATCACCCAGCCGGTGTCTTCGGTCTCGGTTTCACAATGCACAACTTTGCCGAGCCGATCCAGATCGAAAGCGGAGATTTCATGATTGCCTTGCCATTTCAGGTTGACGTGCAAAGTGCCTTTGGAGTCCTCATAGTGTACGCTCACAACAAACGCTGTGTCCCCGATGAGTTTCATAGGTACCGGTTCTTCCGACTACTTCCGGTAGAGTTCCTCTATTTTTATAGGAGGCGGAACTGGGATAAGTTATTCCGGCGGTTTCATTCGCTCTAGCCGAGGCCTCGGGCTGATTTTGAGATTTCATTTCTCGCGGAAATAAAGTCCGCATCCGACCCCTCTCATAGCTAGTGAGTCGCCGGTTGCTCGTTTAGACGATGGGCTCTGATCATCCAATACTGCAACTCGACCATCTGGACACCCTCTGGTTTCAGGTTGCGGGGACCCTATGTAACCTCCGATGTAAACATTGCTTCATTTCTTGTTCACCGGAGAATCACACGCTCGACTTGATGAGTTTTGATCAGATTCTTCCATATCTGGAAGAAGCAGTGCACCTCGGTGTCAAAGAGTTCTATTTTACCGGCGGCGAACCGTTCATTAATCCGGATCTTCCCAAAATCCTGGAGGCAACATTGCGGATCGGTCCGGCCACGGTGTTGTCTAACGCGACCCTCTTCAGCGCCGAGCTGGTGAAGGAATTGGCAGCGATGCGAGATTCCTCGAAAATTCGCTCGAACTGCGCGTCAGCATCGACGGATTTTCACCCGAGACCAACGACCCAATCCGTGGACCCGGTACATTTAAGCGCACCATGCGGGGAATCAAACTTCTGCTGGACGGGGGTTTTTTGCCGATCATCACGGCAATGCGCAGTTGGCCAATCGAACAGGATGAAGCTCAGCTCCGCAGGTTCAAAAATTCTCTGGCTGACGTGGGATACCGATATCCACGGATTAAGCTTCTACTGTCGTTAAAAATCGGTCAGGAAGCTTTACGCGATTATGGCTATTCGGAGCACGATTACATTACCGCATCGATGATGGTGGGTTATGACTGCAGCCAGCTGATGTGTTCCAACAGCCGGATCGTTAGCGCTCGGGGCATTCACGTTTGTCCGATCCTAGTCGATCAACCCGATTCAATTTTAGGAAGGCGCCTTTCCAATGCAAAGCAGGCGTTCGAACTGAGACACCCGGCATGCATGACCTGCTACCAATATGGAGCTCTCTGCTCAAATGCCTCCTCAGCTCCAACAAGCTTCGAAAAGACACGATTATCACGCCCTAGACCGATCTGATTCGCCGTGCATGGAGCCAATTCAAGCAGCTCAAAACCGGGGACTCTCAACTCCTCGCAACGCATCGGCCTTTTCGGCGGCGTATACAGTAACTATCTCGCTCTAGAGGCTCTCCTCGACGATGCAGAGAGGCGCGGAGTCCAGCGCCTCTACTGCCTGGGGGATCTCGGTGCGTTCGGCCCATTCCCCGATCGAGTTTGCCAGATTCTGCGCGAGACGAGGATTCCGATCGTGCAAGGAAATTACGACAACTCGATCGGCAATGGACTCGCGGATTGCCAATGCGGTTACACCGATCCGCGTGATAACTATTTTGCTAAGCTCTCTTACAACTACACTTTTCGGCACACGAGCAGCGACAATAAAGCCTGGTTGCAGAAATTATCGCCGGAGATTCGAATACAGATCGGACAATACCGAATGTTACTTTGCCACGGATCACCCAGGAAGACGAACGAGTTTCTATGGGAGACGACCACATCCGATGCGTTTCTCAATTGGTTATTCGAGAAATACGACACGGATATTATCGCCGGAACTCACACCGGTCTGCACTGGCACAGACAAACATCGCCGGGCAATCACTTCATTAACTGCGGTGCAATCGGCAGGCCGCCCAACGATGGTCAGACAACGGTCGTGTACACCATTATTAGCGCCGACAACGCCGGGCGTCTGAAAGTGGACTTCATCCGTTTGGCCTACGATCACGAGCGCCTCGCTGCCGAGATGGCTAGGGAGGGGTTACCAGAGGAATTCGTCGAAACAATCCGGGCGGGCTGGTGGACCACATGCAACGAAATCCTTCCGGCTAAGGAGCGCGCTCGCGGTTTTTATTGAACTGACCAGATCGGTATCTTCTTTCTGAAGTGGGCGTCCAGGAATATTCATACTTGGTCGGGACTCAAATTGGATATCACCGCTAGGAACGCCTGTCCTGTGAAAGTCCATTTTTCGACATTCCATTGTGAGGAGTCGCCTCACCGCGCGCTGGCCCCGGGAGGATGAAGATGAAACTCCGACGTGGTCCGCGTTTCGGCTGGCGGCACTTGCTTTTTACGCTGGCCGTAATGAGCCTACTGACGCTCTGTATTGCGATTGGCGATCTCCCGCAGATTCATGAACATCCTGTTTGGCGGACCGTCACATTTTTTCTACTGCTACCGATGTGCTTGGCGGTAACGTTTACCTGGCCGCGAACCGGCAAGCCCCGCATTCAAGCTGCCGGAATTTTGCTGCTTGCACTGGCGGCACGCCTCGCGCTGGTTTCTCATCCAGTCGACTCCGATGCCAATCGTTACTTGTGGGAAGGACGGTTGATTAGAGAAGGACATGACCCATACGCGCACATTGCTTCAGCTCCAGAGTGGGCCGACCAGCGTGACGCCTACTGGGCGGGAATGAATGAGAAAGACTTGCGGACCATCTATCCGCCCGTCGCCGAATGGACTTTTGCCGCAATCGGCGGGCTGTGGTATCACCCGGTGGCGCTAAAGGCGGCATTCATCATTTTTGATCTGGGAGCGGTCGCCCTCCTCCTCGCGATGCTTTCCGCCCGTTCGCAGCCGTTACGATTGGCCGGCCTTTACGCGTTTAACCCTGTTCCGCTGATTGGATTCGCAGCCCAAGGACACTTTGACGCGATGCTCATCTTCTTCGTTTTGCTCGCTCTCTGGCTGCGCGAGCGCCGCTACACGGTCTGGAGTTGGATTGCTCTGGGCCTGGCTGTGCAAACGAAGCTGGTGGCTGTGTTGCTGGTTCCCCTCTTTCTCCGTCGAGGCGGCTGGCGAGCTGCCTGGGTCGGCGGCGCGATCGCGGTGCTACCGTTTCTGCCGTATTCAGCCGACATCAATGCTTGGCTTTCTGGGGTCCACCATTTTGGGGCAGACCTTGGGTTTAACGGATCGATCCACGCGCTTGCATCGATGGCCTTCGGTAGTCGTGCTGGTGCCGCTGCGCTGTGCGCGGCACTTCTAATCCTGTGGATCGCGCTGGTAACTTTTCTGGAGACCGATTTGTGGCGGTCGGCTTTCTTCGCGCTTGGCGGGCTCATCGTGCTGTCGCCGATTGTCCACTACTGGTATGTTTCGTGGGCCCTCGTTTTCGTTCCGCTTTTCCCGTCCCTGGCTTGGATCACGTTAAGCGGCACAATGACGTTGTATTTTCTTCTGGGGCTTATTCCAATTCCCTGGGAACAGATTGTAATCTGGACAACGTTTGGGATTATGGTCGTTCGTGAAGCGATCCTCGTCAGGCCATCGCTCGTCGTGCATAGGTTTAAGGAAAAATCTTCAGAAGTGCACTCCCTTGCAGTCGTCGTACCGGTTCTGAACGAATCAAGCATGCTCTCGAACTGTCTTCTTTCCGTTGCGCAAATGTCGCCACGTCCCGATGAACTGATTGTCGTCGACGGTGGTTCGATCGACGGAACGCGAGAGATTGCGGCGCGATTAGGCGCTACCGTCGTTTCGAGCGAACCCGGCCGCGGCCGTCAGATTGCCGCCGGCGTAGCGGCGGCACGATCAGACGTTGTTTTGGTTCTACACGCCGACTCGGAGGTTGCACCCGATACTGGCTCTCGAATATTCGGGGCTCTGAACACTCGGGCCAAGGCCGTCGGTGGCGCCGTCGGCCAGCACTTTGACCGCGATGTTCCCAGCCTCTGCGTGATCGAATGTCTCAACGAAATCCGGGCCGTGCTTCTCGGGTTATCGTTCGGCGACCAGGGACAGTTCTTTCGCCGAGCCGCAATCATGGCTAGTGGAGGCTTTTCCGACCTTCCGTTGATGGAGGACGTCGAACTGAGTCTACGTTTGCGGGCAATGGGGCCGATGCTCTATCTCGGCGGGGGTTTAATTTCCTCCGATCGACGCTGGCGGCAGGAAAACTGGCTCAAGCGTTTTGTCACTGTCATGGCCATAACGGCGATTTATCGATTCCGACGGCGAGAGGGTGCACAGATTGCGCACATTTTGTACAGGCGCTACTACTCCGCCGCACTGGCCAATGCACCAGATGGTTTCCCGCTGACTACGGAGCTTTGTCTATCAAACCAACCGCCTGCCGGATGACGATTCCCTGCCGATATTTTCGTGATCGCCACTTCGCATTGCAGCGATCGTAGTCGCTACCAAGGTTACCACTAACGGCGTTCCTCCTTTCGTCAACGCAGAGCTTCTGAGTGGCCGCAGAAAGCGCAACGTGTTGATCGCATCTTCGTCATAGAACCTGTAGCCGTTCACAAGCCGCGACGGCCGTAGAAGATCTTGTCGTTGGTAGTACCTGATCCCTGAGGTATTAACGCCAGCCCGTTTGGCTATGTTTCCATTGGTGAGCATGGCCTTGACCTTAAACTATGGTTCAAGGTGTAGCCTCCGGTATGTCCGGTATGAGCTTGGCCGAAGCTGCTCGCTGCCGGACGGCTCCTCTCAAACTGATTTTGTCACTAGCCGATGACGCTTCTTTGACCGAAAAATACGCTCAAGAGTAAGGCGACGCATGCGCGCGAAAACGACCATCCGAGAACAGATAGATTGCGGCGACCAAGTGGAAATCAGTTTAGGCCTTGGGGACGAAGCTGTGGGTTAAGCAAAACGCCCCAGTGCTCGTTGTACGGATGCACTACATTTACCGTATGATCATTCGCGATCAACGGTCGACCTTCGTTCGCCCACCAGAAGATGGAGCCTTTTAGATTAAAGATATTAGCTCGCCCCGACCGTACCAACTTCGCCGCTGCCTTGGAAGATCGGACACCCACGGAGCAATAAAGCACGACTGTTTGCTGGTCGGACGCTATGCGCAGGGCAGCGGCAATCTCGCTGGGTGTTTCCGCCCAGACCGCTCCTGGCAAGTGACTGACTTCCTACTCCTCGCGAGTCCGCACATCGATGAGGAGAGGCGCAGCCCCATTGCCGGCCGCCATCCGCTGGGCGAGGTCGGGGGTACTCATCTGAGGAACTTCTGGCCAATCGCGCTGGATCCAAGCAAAGACGGCGTCCCAAGTGACAGAATCCTTCGTACCAGCGAACAGCGCTGTGCCCTCGTTGACCAAGGCATGTCCGACCAACACTAAAGCAACAGCGAATACTGACGCGAGGCCTCGTCGCGGTTGCACAAGAGGAATACCAGATATCCGCTTGTCCCAGATCTTAAATGTCAAACCGAACATAAGCTGATGCTAGAGATGGTCCTGGGGCGAAAGGGCTTTTTTAATAAGAGGCATGGCGGCTCACTTTATTCGCCGGATCCCACGCCGAAATCAACGGCGTCGACCATCGGACGTAGAACGTCATGTGCCACTTCACCGAAGAGTGAACGCCTGCTCAGTTCACCAATGCCTCAAGAGGCATGCCTCTCCCCTCTACCCCGCGAAAATACCAGGGTATCATTGCGATAACGCCTATGAGCCAGAAAGCTGCGAGCAGAGCTAGTGCTGCTAACATTCCTGCCGAATTTGCCACTAAAGTCAAGGAAAGCGGGGCGAAGAAAGCGCCGATGCGACCCACGGCAACTGACAAACCTATGCCCGTTGAGCGCAAATGGGTCGGAAAGATTTCCGAAAAAGTTGGATAGGCCGAAATCCAGCTGCCGGTTGCAAACAGGTTGGCTAAGGTAAAAGCAGCCAAAACCCAACGCCAATCCCGCGTATAGATTCCACCTGCGAGCAGAAGCACACCGAAGGCTGCCAATGCGTAAAACGCAGGGACAGTGATTTTGCGCCCGATCTTATCAAGTGAGATCGCCGCCAAGATACCGCCGGCCAGGGCGCCGATATTGCCAATCAAATAAAACCAGGGGACGAACTGTGAAGGCACCGCAACTGCCGGTAGGATGAACAATGCCAAGAAAGCGAATAAGCCATAGTAACCGGCTGCCTCTGAGAAATCCAGAAGACTCCCTAGCGCGGTGCGGCCGGGATAACGGGTGATCAATTCATGACTCTGTCGCCAAAAGCTGCTGTGCTTTTCCGATGACGCGGTGCTCCGAGCGAGTCCAAACGAACGTTTCGCAGGATTCTCGAACCGCCCTTTCTCTACATTTTCGACCACAGCCTCAGCGGCCTCTACTTTGCCCCTTGCTAGTAGCCAGCGGGGCGATTCCGGAATGTAACGGCGCACCAACCCCGTGCCCAGTGCGATGACCGCGCCAAAGCCGAACGCCGCGCGCCATCCCACGTCAGGCGGCAAATTATTGAGCAGGCACAATGTCACCAAGGCGGCTAAGATCGCTCCCAGGGACCAAAAATTCATTACGGTCGCGTTAGCCTTCCCACGGTGGCGGGCCGGAATGAACTCGCTAATTGCTGCATTGATAGCAGCGTACTCCGCGCCGACACCCACTGCCGTTAACAAGCGCAGCACCATAAAAGATCCATAACCCAAGGCAAACGCGGTCAGGAAGGTGAATAGACCGTACAGCAGCAATGTGAGCAGGAACAGGCGCCTGCGTCCGAAGCGGTCGGCCAAATAACCGAACAGGTATGCGCCAACCATAATGCCAACGAACCAAATACTAAGAATCCACGAGGCCTCTAGAGTGGTGAGGCGCCATAGGTCGCGAAGTGCACTTATGACATTGTTGACGATCGTGACCTCAAAGGCATCCAACAACCAGCCTATGCCAAGAGCTGCTGTAACAGCCGTGTGTACGCGATTCCAGCCGGCAGTGTCGAGTCTTTGCAAAAGTGTACTCATATTGGTGAGAGGAATCGTCCATAGGTCTTATTGCACGACACTACTTCTTCCAAGTTCCACAGGCCCATCCGCGAGGTCGCGCCGCGGCTGCGATTGTGGCCGAGGCTACAGTGCCCAGCAGTGGCTGGAGCTTCGCCAAAGGCGCGGTGTCCCAATCCCGGAAAGCATCCGTGCACAGATTCCGCGATTTTGATTCCAGTTCCACGGTTTTCTTCACGCTGTCGGTCGTTTCCTGGAGCATCCAATAGGTTCGCGGTTCGGCTCGGACCTGATACGCACATCCGCATGGCGCAGAGCGCTAGACGCCGCGTGAATTCCGCAGATTCGAGTCCACAAGCACCCATGTTCCTTGCACAACGTGTGTAGCGGCTTGCTTTGCTTGACACCATGCTTCCGAAGCCACTCGGCAAGATCGCAGAAGATTGGTTCGTAACGATAATGCCCCTCATTCGTTCATCAGAAAGAGCTGCTACACCGCGGCTGCCCAAGAGCCGCGCCATCAAAGGCATTCACGAGATCTCAAGCTCAACAAAGCCCTCTGGCACATGGCCGAAATCCTCCGCACGAAAAGAATCTGATTGGTTCCAAGCGCCGGACTCCGCAACAAGAGTTCGGCGCTTCCTTGTCACCGGCACACGCCGGGCAGCGCTATGACCGCCTCCAAGCCCTTCCCAGAACACGACCGAGCGCGTCATCTTCTAAATGAAGTATGACGAAGAATCGCTACGAAAAAACATCAAAAGTGGCCGAGAAGTTGCCGAGCCCCTCTCGATAAGGTTTCAAGCCATTAAACGTAACTCGTTGGCGTTGAGGCCTGCACCGTGTAGGAATCGAACCTACAACCCAGTGATTAAGAGTCACGTGGTTCCGCGGTGTTCGTCACAAATCTTGAGATTGCATTGAAAATGGTATGGAAGCCCGCTGTGCCTCCGTTTCTCCCCCACCCTACTCGCGTTTCAAAGCTGAGACGTAGTGCTGAGGGAACTCTGCAGCGTGTCAGTTAACGATGAAATCATCGTCGTCGCGATGTCGCTTCTTCAGTTTAGCGCGATGTCTTTTCAGCCGCCCGGTTTGTTTTTCCAGGTTGCTGATTCCGGCCCGAGAGAAAGCGTTAGCCAGGGCATGGGTGAAGGGTATGGTCAGACAGAAGAATAGGCTGGCAACAACGACAGCGCTAACGACATAGGGCGCGTGCGTGAAGTTGTAGTTAGCGAGTACCGGGATACAGCGATAGGTTTGGAGAGCAACCCAGTACAAAATAGGGCTCAGGACTGGCCAGTTGTTAATCGCCGCTATGTAGGCGCCAGCGCCGAGCAGCAAAGCGATGATAGTGATGATCGCCAAGGCCTCTTCGAACTGCGTTTGGGGTTTGTCGCTCACGATGAGTTAGGTCTGTTTAAATTTTCGTACTGTCCAGCGTTGGTCTCCCTTCCACAGACGGCCGGACTGAAAAAGAATGCCTTCAACGATGTAGCTGTTACGACGTCCGCCATTCTTTAAGCCCATGAATTCCTTGGGTGGACAAACTTCCTCTTCGAGTTCCTGAACGGAAGTCTGACTTTGGTTACCGATCGGTTGATGGATTGATCCAGTGTTNCTGATCGAATGGCGATANTGCGTGTCTTTGGCGATCATTTTTGACGCCCATTCGTTGGTGGTCGGATCATTATTTCTATGAAAGATTTTCGTAGTGTGATTACCCAGTAGTGTGTCGACCTTGTGTTTACCGTGTGGGCCGTAGGCATCGAGAAAGTTCGGTAGGTTCTGGGTAAGACGGACGGTAGAAATTCCTTTGGATCGGGCGGTGGTCTGAAAGGCTGCATCCTGATCAACGCAGAAGTAATGAGCCTCATCAACCCACAAAAAAACTGGGCGGCTAAAAGGAGGAGTGAAAGACCTTCGATCGACAGTGCGCTGTAAGAGCTGCGACCAGATCAGCGCGGCGAACTGACCAACCGCACGATACTTAGATACTGGTATATCTATCACGACCACCCTGCCGTTGAGTATGTCCTCTGGGGTGATGTTTGTCGTTGTGCTAAGCAGCTCGCCGATCTTACCGCGAGTGAGAGGGTCGAACATGCCAGTGAAATCGGCATCGACGTTACTTCGGGTACGAGCATCCATCGTGGGCCGTTCGTACATCCAATAGTTTTCCAGGAGCGGCCACTCGGAATGATTGCGCGCGCGATCGGCCCTAGCAAACAGCTGGAAGAGATAGCTCGACTTATGCCATTCCTCACTTCGGGTCTGTTCGATGTTCACTGGCGAAGTGACGATCATTTCGTACAGGTGGCGCATTCGGATGGGCTCTTTNGCCAGAAGCAGAAGACTGATGGCGTTACGCAATAGTTTCTCTTTTTGTGGCAGCCAAAATTCCTGTTCGTTAGAGCTCGTCTGTGCGCGTTTCTTGATGGAAGCTATATCGACCAGGAGAGAGACGAGATTCTCAATAAAATCGAGGCCAGAGGTTTGGGCCTCGTAATCAAGGAAATTGAACCGAAGATCGCCGTCAGCGCTGAAGAATACTGCATCCTCGCTCCTTCCCGTTTCAGTGAGATATTTGCGCCACAGATCTGCTTCATCGGTTTTGTAACAAAGGACCAAGCCACCGAAACCAGACTGCAGATACCTTCTGGCAAGGATTTGACCGGACCCGGAGGTCTTACCGCTACCATTTTCGCCCATTATCAACACGCCTTGGCAAGCGTCGGCCAGGGTCCAGGTATCTGCCCGGTGTTCAGAAAAACGGATGAGCTGGAGATCGAGCGGCCAATATTCGGCCGTCTGTGGATGAATTACAGTTTCCTTGCTTGCTTTCCGATCTATAAAGAAATCGAGAAACCGCTTCATTATTTCTGGTCCCTAAAAATGAGCGATTTGACGGAGAATAGTCCAGAGAAACTGAATTAAGGGATAACTGAGCAGACCAAATCCCCAGGCCAATAGCAAGCCCCACTTGATTCGCTCGGCGCTGAGATGAGTCAGCGTATCGGCCGCTTCGAGAATCTTAGCGGCAGCTGGTTGTAAATCTAGCACTGGCATTGTAGAAGTCGGCGGGTCCCCTACCCCAGCGTCTGCTTGGGTCAGCCGATTCATTGCCAAAGTGTGTGCCTTGATGAGAACAGCAAACTGAACGGGCCAGGTGTTAGGATCACCCTCAGCCAAGCCATAATAGGCTTGTACAACCGCCATGCGCTGGCCGTTGTCGCTGATCCCCGTCAACAGCAGTTCAAGCTGTGGAGGGATCTTTGACCCGTCCTGGACAGCGTTCATGTTTATAGGCTGTACGGATCTACTTTGGCCGTGGTTAGGCTCTCGGGCCTTTCGACGCGCTTACTGACTTCCGCCGGCAGGAGAAGATCGCAAATATCTTCAAACTGAGCGAAAAGTCGGTTACGCCAGGACTGCAGTTCTATAACGGAGCCGGCGGGTAGAAGCTTTTCGGCTTCGCGGAAAGTAAGGGCTTTTTTGGCCTTTGCGGATTCAGCATCGAGATGGTCAAGGGTTGTTCGGGTGATACGCCCGATCTCGATTGTCCGCGCCGAGTACTCGGCCAGCATCTTTGGTAGCTGGCTGTGCATGAAAATCTCGCTTTGGAAGCGCGCGGGATTCTTGAGGATGATGTAATCAGACCTGGACCCGAAGGTGGTGATTATCTCTGCTGCTGATGCCATTGCTGGTCGCTCATCACTGGCGAAAATTAACGACGTGAGTCGAGTATTTTTGCTTTCAAAGAAATCGAAAGCTTGGAAGTGAGCGAATGCACCTAGCAAGCTCT
>JGI25614J43888_10000056_pt1 | contig 36481 bp, 25 predicted proteins | sample GraSoi_2013_60cm_FD_43888 | JGI IMG/M metagenome (IMG submission 43888) | reverse complement strand
TTTTTTTCTGGCGATGAGCCAGGGAAATCGACTGAGAAATCCGGTCGTTGAGCATCAGGCGATTGGGCAAATCGGTAAGACAATCGTGCTGGGCGGAGTGCGCCATTTGGAGAGAGAGGTTGCGCGTTGCAGTGACGTCGTGGAACACGATCACCGCTCCGGTGACGCGGCCTGCGCGATCGCGGATCGGGGCGGCGGAATCTTCGATAGCGAATTCAAATCCGTCGCGGCGGATGAGGATACAATTTGCGGGCAGGCCCACGGTACCGTTTTGTGCGACGGCCATCTCCATGGGATCTCGCAGGACCTTGCGGGTCACGGCGTCAACGATCTGGAAAACTTCCGCGAGCGGACGTCCCGAGGCCTCTTCGCGAGACCAACCGGTCATGCTCTCCGCAACTCGATTGAGATAGGTAACGTTGCCGGACATGGCGGTGCAGAGGACCGCGTCACCAATGGAATTGAGGGTGACCTGGGCGGTTTCCTTTTCCACGTACAAGGCATCCTCGATGATCTTGCGCTCGATGGCATTGCGCAGAGCGCGGTGCAGCGAATACCCATTGAGATGTTCCGGCAGCAGATAGTCCTGCGCGCCACGCGCTACGGCCTGCTTTGCCAGCGCTTCGTCATCGTCGCCACCGAGGACCAGAATGGGGATGTCGGAGGCGAGGCCATGCAGTTTGTCAAACGTCTCCATACCTTGACTATCGGGTAGGAACAAATTGAGCAAGACGGCGGCAATGCCTTTGTCCCTCAGGCGAGCGAGAGCGTCGGAAAGGTGGCGAACCCATTCCACGTCGAATAGACCGCTGTGCGAGTCACCGAGGGTGGCTTGAATCGAATTTGCTACGGCCGCTTCGCTTTCGACCAGGAGTATTTTGGGGATGGGAGTAGCTATAGACATCATTACTCGACTTTTTCTGGAAGGGGGTAAAGCTAAGATAGCAAGTGAAGGGATCTCAACTATCACAGCTCGTTTTGCAGGGGTCAAGAGAATTCGTACCGCGGTTGTCGAGGCGGCGCTTAAGGCGGCTGGCATTCAAAATCGCGTTCTCAGACGGTCCTATGCGCTTGCTGCGGCTCACACGCGGCTGTTTCCGTTACGGGCGGTACCCAGATTCGACGCACAGCNGGGATATGGGTTACGATGACCATTTCAAGCATCGTGGCGCCGGCGCAGGCCCAAGTTGCCGGCGATTCTCTGTGTGCCGCTAGCGGTTGGATGTGGCAGCCGCCTGTCCGAAGGAGAACTGCGATGGATCTCCCCGATGACCGTGTGAAGTCCCGCGGGGGAACTTCAAGTGAAAGCAGCCAACCGATTCGGCTCGCCGGCTCGGTGCTTGGCGCGCGACGTCATGTCTGCGCGTTCTTCCACAGCCCCGACGAAGGGTACAGGGTACTGCTTCCGTTCATCAAAGAGGGTTTCGAGCGGGGCGAAAAGGCGTTCCACATCGTCGATCCCAAGCTTCGTGCGGAGCACACTCGGCGACTCGCCTCGACCGGCATCGATGTGGAGGCGGCGGAGAAGAGCGGTCAGTTCGAGTTACGCAACTGGGCTGACGCCTATCTGCGCGATGGTCATTTCGATCAGGACCGGATGCTCGCGCTCATCCAGGAGGTCCTTGATGGCGGCATCCAGCAGGGATTCGCGCTCACCCGGCTGGTGGCCCAAATGGAATGGGCCCTTGAAGATCGACCGGGGGTCGACGACCTGGTGGAGTACGAGACGAGGCTGAATTATCTGTTGCCTCGCTATAAGGACCCCGTCATATGACTGTACGATCTCGCCAAGTTTGGCGGGGAGATCGTTGTCGACATCATGCGGACCCACCCGATGATCATCATCGGCGGCATTCTCCAGGAGAACCCGTTCTTCGTTCCGCCGGATGAATTCTTGCGGACGCTGCGCGAACGACACGCGACGCGCGACGCGCCGCCCCCGACACCGGTCTGATATGAAAGCGGAAATGGAAAAGACGGCCGACGAGGTCAAGCGGCTTCAGAGCTGTATCAACGATCTGATCAGCGTTCTGGCCCTTGCCGCCATTTGGAGCGGCAGCGAGTCCTGCNAAATGCTCGGCACGTTGCTCGACTCGCTCCTCGCCATCCTGCGCCTCGATTTCGCGTACGCCCGTCTGGACGAATCGATCGACGGTTCGCCAATCGAGATGGTCCGGTTGGCTCAACGTCGGCATTCCGCTGCTCAGCCGCAGGAAATCGGTCGAGCGCTCGGCCGCTGGTTGAGCGGCGAGCAAACCGCTTCGCGTTTCGTGATTCCAAATCCGGCCGGAGAGGGTGAGGTCGCGATCGCGTCGTTCCCCCTGGGCCTTCAGGACGGAGTTGGCGTGTTGGTGGCTGGCTCTCGGCGAGCTGATTTCCCGACCGATATCGAACTGCTCCTCCTGCGTGTCGCGGCCAACCAGGCCGCAATNGGATTGCAAGAGGCTCGACGCTCAGGCGACCAGAAGCGCGTTGCAGAGGCGCTCGAGGGGCGAGTCGCTGAGCGAACCAGCCAACTGACAGCTGTCAACGAAGAGTTGCGGCGTAGCCAGGCGTACTTGGCGGAAGCTCAAAGGCTTAGTCATACGGGGAGCTTCGGCTGGAGGCCCTCGACCGACGAGATCGTCTGCTCAGAGGAAACCTTTCGAATCTTCCAATACGATCCGGCGACGAAACCGAGCGTGGAACTTGTTCTCCAACGGGTTCACCCGGAAGACCTCGAGATTGTGAAGCACACAATCGATCGCGCGTCGCAGGAGGGGAAGGATTTTGAGCATGAATATCGGTTGGTGATGCCGGATAGTTCCGTCAAATATGTCCATGTTATGGCTCATGCCTTAAGGGATGAATCGGGCGGCATCGAGTTTGTCGGAGCGGTAATGGATGTCAGCGACCGTAAGCACGCGGAAGAGGAACTCCGGCGAAGTGAAGCTCTCGCGGAACAGCGTTTTCGGCTTGTGGTAGACACAACTCCCGCGATGATAAACACCCTCCGTCCTGACGGCTACCTTGATTACGTGAATAAAGGTTGGCTGGATTATTTCGGGTTTTCTTTGGAGACGGCACTGGACCGCGCTGACGTAATGAAAATGTTCCCGCCTTCGAAGGCGGATATGCACGGTTCGGAGTGGCAGCCGGTAATCCATCCCGAAGATCTTCCGGGGTTTACGGATCATTGGAAATCGATGCTGGTGTCGGGCAAACCGGACGAGCACGAAGCACGGGTGCGCCGGTTCGACGGAGTGTATCGCTGGCACCTGTTTCGCGCTGTGCCTCTTTATGACGAAACAGGGAAACTGGTCAAATGGTATGCATCCGCCTTTGATATCGAGGACCGCAAGCGGGCCGAAGAAGCGTTGCGGCGGAGCGAGGGTTACTTAGCTAATGCACAGAGGTTGACTAGTACAGGCAGTTGGGCATGGAACGTGGCCACTAGACAAAGTGTCTACTGGTCACAGGAGAATTACCGTCTGCTTGGCTTCGATCCGGAAGGGGGGATACCGTCAGACGAAGTGTTTTACCAGCGCATTCATCCAGAGGATCGAGACAGGGTACGCAGAGAAACGATTCTTGAAAGGCTGGACGAAGGCGCCCACTTCGACGTGGATTTCCGAATCGTTCTTCCAGGGGGAGCAATTAAGTACGTTCGCTCGACAGGTCATCCCGTTCGCAACATATCCGGTGATCTTCTTGAATATGTCGGCACATCGATAGACGTGACCGAGCGCAAGCGAGCGGATGAAGAGCGAGAGAGACTGCTGGCAAGAGAGCGAGCGGCCTTCGACGAAGCCGTGGCTGCGCAGGAGCGGTTCCGCGACCTGGTAAATTCGGTCGAAGGGATTGTTTGGGAAGCGGATGTGCCGAGTTTCCAGTTTTCGTTCATCAGCAAGCAGGCCGAACGCGTCCTGGGCTACCCGGTGGAACGTTGGCTGTCCGAACCGACATTTTGGAAGGACCATGTTCATCCCGATGACCGAGAGTGGGCCCTGCAGTTCTGCCAAACCGCAACAGCCGAGAAACGCGACCACGAATTTGAATACCGCATGATCGCTGCCGACGGCAGTGTGGTGTGGCTGCGCGACCTGGTAACTGTGGTTGTGGAAGGAGATCGCGCAACGCGCGTGCGTGGTCTCATGGTCGATCTCACCAACCGCAAGCAGGCTGAAGAGACGCTGCGTCAGGCACAGGCGGATCTTGCACATGTCACCCGGGTGACCACCATGGGAGAGCTGACCGCCTCCCTGGCGCACGAAGTGAATCAACCGATTGCCGCCGCCAGCATGAACGCGAGTACCTGCTTGCGCTGGTTGGCGGGCGACACGCCGAACATCGAAGAGGCGCGCGTGGCAGCCACGAGAATCGTGAAAGACGGAACGCGCGCGGCGGAAATCATCAGCCGGATCCGCCTGCTCTTCCAGAAGGGTACACCGGTACGGGAGTTGGTTGGCGTAAACGAACTCATTCGAGAGATGATCGTCGTCTTGGGCGGCGAGGCAACACGATACTCCATATCAATCCGAACGGAACTGGCGGCAGATCTTCCACAAGTCATGGGAGATCGCGTGCAATTGCAGCAGGTGCTGATGAACCTGATGATCAATGGCATCGACGCGATGAAGGACGTGGATGGGATGCGCGAGCTAAGCATCAAGTCGCAGCCAGCGGAAAACGAGCAACTCCAGGTGTCCGTCAGCGATACCGGCGTTGGGCTTCCCCCGAAGCAGGCGGACCAGATTTTCAATGCGTTCTTTACCACCAAACCTCACGGCACTGGCATGGGACTTCGCATCAGCCGATCCATCATCGAATCGCATGGCGGCCGCTTGTGGGCTGCCGACAACTCCCCGCGCGGCGCAAGCTTTTGTTTCACCCTACCTGCTAAAGCCGAGACGCATGAATGACACACATGCGGCGCTCGAACGGTTCACCATTTCTCCTTTGAAGTGCTTTGGATGCGCGGATGCACATTGACCCGCGGGCAACTTCCGTACAACTTCATTCTTCTTCGTCGGTGGGTTCGTTTTTCTTCGGATCGAGGCTGGATCTGTCCTGTTGAGCGACGCTCATCAGAAAACTGACGAGATCGTTCAGCTCGCCGGCACTGAGCGTGGATCCATAGTCCGCCGGCATCAGCGAATTCGATTCTAGCCTCATGCTTGCTACGTCGGACTTCATGAGCAAATGGAAACCGCCGTCCAAAGATTGCAACTGCAGCGAGAAATTGTCTTCGTTGCGGAGAACTCCAGTGAAGGTTTGGCGGGCACGAGTCGCGACGGTGACAGTCCCTCGGGAGGCATTGGACGGTTGACCCGGCTTGGCAATGGCGTCGCGAATTTCTTCCACCGGACGTGCCCGACCGTAAGACGACAAATCGGGAGCGATGAATCCGCCCGCGCCGGCGATCAGGTGACACTCGGCGCATCGCGCACGACCGAAGAAAATCGCCTTCCCATTTTGGGGATTCCCCGGCATGGCCGCGCTTCCGGTTTTGCCTTGGAGAAAGCGCAGATATCTGACCAGCGCCCGAGTAGTGGAGGCATCAAGAGTGCTGAACGCGGGCATGCCGGCGGATGGAACTCCATTGTTGATGACCTGCCCGAGCACCGAATCGGTGCGTCGCTGCGCTTTCGCAGACGTCGCAATGTCCGGTGCGCGCTCACCACCGCGACCGTCTATACCGTGACACCCTGCGCACCGATTCTCAAAAACTTGGCGTCCATCGGCAATCGACCGCTCCAACTGTGGTGCTCCGGCAGGACGCTCGGCTCTTTCTTTGACACCAAGCCCGTACGCGGGGACCGCGATCCACAATGCGAACGCGCCAGCGGTGGCGAAAATTCTGCCGCCCACAGCGCCGACGAGCTTTTCGCGCCTACTTGGCATCAAGTTCAAGGTACATGCATTTAACAACAGAATTGACTTTCACAGTTGTGAAAACGGAATTTTCGATAGCGATCAGGCGCATTACCCTCTTGACAAGGCCGATTAATTCGAATTAATACCACAGGGCGGGCGCGTGTCAAGGTTCACCGGAATCGTCACGCGGCACGGTGAAATGCGCTCCAAGCGTGCACGGAGAAAGATATGAACATTCGACGCCGGCCATTCGCATTTCACCTGGGCGTTGGAATCGCAACGTTGACGTGTTTCGTTGCTGTGGTGTTATTCGCATGGACGCGTCCGAGCGCCGCGGCTCCGCACCAATCGGGGACCGCGCTGAGCGGCGAAGACGTTTCCCTGCTGGACGGTTACCGCCACGTGGAAGTGGCTTCGGTTTCCGACGCGATGGAAAAAGTAATCGGTAAGAAATCGTACATGTCGCACCATATGAGACCCATTTTCCCGACCAAGTTCGCTGGGTTGGCCGTCACCGTTCTCCTGAAGAAGGAAGCCAACCACGATCCGCATGCGCTCGATGGCATGCTTGCGGCGATCGATCAAGGCGCGCCCAACTCGGTCTATGTGATGGTTGTCGAAGATGGCTCCGACATTGCTGGAATGGGAGGCTTGATGGGAACGGCAATGTCTGCTCGAAATTTTGCCGGTGCGGTCATTGAGGGAGGCGTGCGTGACGTGGCATACCTGCAAAAAATAGGCTTTCCGGTCTTCGCACTTGGGATCGTGCCGTCCACTTCGGTGGGACATTACCGTTTTGCTGGAGCGAACATTCCGGTCACGTGCGACGGAGTCGCCGTAAGCGCTGGGGACATCATTGCGGCTGACGCCGATGGCGTCGTCGCGGTGCCTCGAGCGTCAGCGGGCGAAGTCCTTAAGGTCGCGCAAGAGATGGATTTCAAGGAACACTCGATGTATGCAACCATCGAGAAACTCAAATCCATCGTGGAGGCAGTAAAGCAGTTCGGACGGCTATGAGTGAAGGTCTTCGATCCTTTCATCATGAATCGCGGCACGTCGTGTTATGCGCGAAGAGGGGCGCGTAACCGAATGTGCAACGCAGCCCGGCTTTTTCTTGTGCTGATGAGCGCCACTTTTGCACTGACAGTAGTTCTTGAAGCCGCAAGCTGGGTATCAGCATCGGCGCAAGAACGCGTGGACCGCGCAATCTCGACAACGATCGATGTCCAGCCCGCCGAACTGACCGCTGAGCCCGCTGGTGAAAATTGGCTCTCTTATCACGGAGACTATTCCGGACGCCGCTTCAGCGGGCTGCTGGAAATTACGCCTGCCAACGTCAGCCAGTTGAAAGCGCAATGGGTCTTTCACGTGCGCGACGTAAGCGATCTTGAAGTAACGCCGGTGGTCGTCGGGGGCATCATGTTTGTGACTGCCGCAAACGACGCCTATGCGGTCGACGCTCGGACTGGCCGAACCATTTGGCACTATTCGCGCCCGATAACGGAAGGCCTCATCGACGACGCTTCACAGCACCACAATCGGGGAGTAGGCGTCTGGCACTTCCGCGTTTTTCTTGAAACAGATAATGCTCACCTTCTGTGCCTCGATGGCCGCTCCGGCCATTTACTTTGGGACGTCGCCTACGCCGAAGGAAACAAAAACTACGGAGCTACCAGCGCGCCCCTGGTCGTCAAGGACAAAGTGATCGTCGGCACTTCCGGAGGTGACGACGGCGTACGAGGCTTCATTTCCGCCTTCGATGCACAGACCGGCAAGCTAGCCTGGCGCTTCTGGAGCATACCCGGGCCGGGCGAGCCTGGCTCGGAAAGTTGGCCAGGCGATGCCTATTTGCGTGGCGGCGGCACCACGTGGATGCCCGGAACCTACGACCCCGAACTCAACACGCTGTACTGGGGCACAAGCAATCCGGCGCCGGATTTCGATGGCGGCCCGCGTCCCGGGGACGATCTGTACACCGATTGCGTGCTCGCTCTGGATCCGGACACCGGGAAGCTCAAGTGGCATTTCCAATTCACGCCGCATGATCTGTTTGACTATGACGCGACGGAAACGCCTGTCCTGATCGATTTGCCCTACAAGGGCCGGCCGCGAAAGCTGCTGGTGCAGGCCAATCGAAACGGCTTTCTGTACGTGCTCGATCGCACGAATGGTGAATTCCTGTCAGCGACGCAGTTTGTTGACCGGTTGAATTGGGCAAAAGAAATTGATGCCCATGGCAGGCCTGTTCTGACTGGTGTGCGTCCGTCGCCGGAAGGAACGGAAGTCTGCCCAGGGTTTGCCGGCGCAACGAATTGGTATTCGCCGTCCTACAATCCCAACACGCATCAGCTTTATTTTCTGGCGCTGGAGGATTGCGGCACTTTTTTTCTGAAACCCGAGAAATTTGCCGAAGGACGCGCCTACTATGCCACGGGAGTGCGACACAGCCGTGGAGCAAAGTCGGAGAAGATCCTCCTGGCCTACGATCTCGACACCGGCAAGTTCGCCTGGAAATATCCGCAGGCAGGCGAACGCGACTCGGCTGCTGGAACCGTGAGCACGGCGGCGGGACTGGTCTTCTTCGGCGACAATGCGCAGGCGCTCGAAGCTGTGGATGCGAAAACGGGATCGCCGCTTTGGCATTTCACCACCGGACAATCGATTCACGCTTCGCCGATGACTTACGCCGCCCTGGGAAAACAGTACGTTGCGATTGCCGCGGGGACTGACATCTTTAGCTTTGCATTGCCGTAGAGTTTTGCTGTAACAACTGAACCGAAAAGGAGAAACACAAGTGCTTTCCAATCTCTTCACGCGCAGGGCATTCGCAGGTCGCTTCGCTACCCTTGTTTCCGGATTGGGGCTCGCTGCTGCGGCGCCACCCTCCGGAGCTGCGGCGGAGAACAAGAAAGAGGAAGCCGGTGGCGTCAAGAAAATGGATTGGGACGGCAAACATGCAGGAACCGGGTTCATCACGCCGCTCATCACTTTTGGCGGCGTAATTTACATATCCGGGCAAGGCGCGCATTCCCATGACACGGGAGAGACATTTCCCATGGACATTGACAATCACACCAAGCACGTCATGGAAAATGTGAAGCACCTGGTGGAAGTGGGCGGCGGAACCATGGACAGCATTCTCCAGCTCACTGTCTATCTTGCCAAGATCGACGACTACGATGGCATGAACAAGGTTTTCAAAACATATTTCCCGAATGGAGGCCCGGCAAGAACGACCGTCGCCGTTGCGAATTTGCCCGGAAATTCCTTGGTGGAAATCAACTGCACCGCCGCAATCGTGAAGAAGTAAACCAGAGAAACGGAGCCTTGCGATGGCACTCAACTTGAAATGGACGCGACGAACCTTCATGGGCAGCCTCGGTGCCATTGCCGGCACGATGCTGAGCTCGAAGAAGCTTTTCGGCAAAGTTGTGTTGGCCGCGGGCAAAGATGCGCCCAAGGTCAGCGGCTTCGGCGAAAGCGGAAACGTTTACGAAGAACTCGGGGTGACTACGGTCATCAACGGTCAGGGCACGATGACGGTGCTTGGCGGTTCGCTGGCGCGTCCGGAGGTCGAAGCCGTGATGGCGCTGGCTGGTCGTCATTTCTGTAGTATTCCCGATCTGGAAGTCGCTGCGGGCAATCGCATCGCAGAGATGCTGAAACTTCCCGACGGGTACACCGCGCTGGTGACTTCCGGCGCGGCGGCAGCGATGCAGTCGGGTCTCGCCGGCATTCTAACCGGCGACAATCCCGAATTCATAGGACGCCTGCCGGATCTCACCGGTATGAAATCCGAAGTCATCATTCAGAAATCACATCGTAATCCGTTCGATCACCAGCTTCGCGCGACTGGCGTAAAGCTAATTGAGGTGGAAACCCACGAAGACGTACGCCGAGCCATCAATTCCAAGACTGCCATGATGCATTTTTCCAACTTTGCAAACTCCAGCGGACAAATCAAAGTGGACGAGTGGGTGAGGATCGCCAAGGAAAATAAGATTCCCTCTTTCATTGACGCGGCGGCGGACACGCCCCCGGTTTCACATCTTTGGGACTACACGAAGATGGGTTATGACCTTGCCGCGTTCAGCGGGGGCAAAGCAATTCGCGGGCCTCAATGCGCGGGCCTGCTAATCGGCCGAAAGGATCTGGTGGCGTACGCTTTGCTGAACAACAGCCCGCATGAAGACACGTTGGGGCGTTGCGCAAAAGTCGGCAAAGAGGAAATCGCCGGCATGGTCAAAGCGCTCGAGCTTTATTTGAAGGAAGACCACGAAGCTCTCGAGAAAGAATGGTGGCGCCGCCTCGATTTCGTATCTGGTGAAGTCACCAAGATTCCCGGCGTCAGCACCGCCTTTAATGTCCCCGATGTTGCCAACCACGTGCCGCATATGCTGATCAACTGGGATCCGCGCCGCATCAATCTGAGCGCGCAGGATGCCTCTAAGCAATTGCGTAGCGGCAAGCCTTCCATCGTGCTCGAAAGGACCGCCACTGGTCTGGGCATGAACTCATTCATGCTACAACCGGGCGAGGAGAAAGTTATCGCGGAACATTTGGTCCAGCTTTTGCGCGCGCACTCTGCATGAAGGAAAAGCCAGCAAGCCGGGTTCGCTGGTTGCTCATCGCTTGGCTATTTGTTCTGAGCGCTGTTGCGTTTCTCGATCGAGTTAACCTTTCGATCGCGGGGGGCTCGCTTTCCGCCGAATATCACCTGAGCAACGTTCAGTTCGGTTTGCTTTCGACGGCGCTGCTCATCGGCTACACCTTGTTTCAAACACCTGCGGGATGGCTCGCCGACCGATTTGGTCCGCGGCGCGTGCTAACGGGCGGAGTGCTTTGGTGGGGAGTGTTCACGGCGCTCACTGCGGCGGTTCCTCTTTCGATCGGAGCGCCGTTGGCTGCGCTCGTTTCCGTCCGCTTCTTGCTGGGAGCGGGCGAGGCCATCATGTATCCCGCCTCCAATCAATTCGTCTCGCGGTGGATCCCCACTCAAGAACGCGGGGCCGCGAACGGTCTAATTTTTGCCGGCGTAGGCGCGGGTTCCGGCCTATCGCCTTTCCTGGTGATCTACACGATGGCGCATCACGGCTGGCGCTTTTCCTTTTGGGTTTGCGCTCTGATCGGCTGCGGTGCGGGCGTTGTGTGGTATCTCGCGGCTCGCGACACTCCTGAGGAGCACCTGCATGTATCGCAAGTTGAGCTGACGAAAATCCAGTCCGGTCTTACTCTCGGCTCGCCAACGGACAGAGTCGTCGGTGCAAGCTCACCTTGGCCTAGAATTCTGACCAGTAGAGACATCTGGCTCGTCACAGCGAGTTATTTTTGTTACGGCTATGTTGCTTGGATTTTCTTCGCCTGGTTTTACAGGTACCTCAGCGAAGTGCGTGGGCTGAATTTGAAGGTTAGCGCGTTCTACGGAACGCTTCCCTTTCTTGCCATGGCGATATCCTGCCCGCTCGGCGGGCTCGTCAGCGACATGCTGACCCGCGCCGCCGGACGGCGTGTCGGCAGATGCGGTGTCGCCAGCTTTGCGATCGCGCTCGCAGGCGTCTTCCTTGCATTCGGTTCCAGAGTCGACAACGCTCGACTCGCGAGCGTTGTGCTTGCCGGAGGCGCCGGCGCTTTGTACTTGTCGCAGAGTTCCTTCTGGTCTGTGAGCGCTGACATGGGAGGTTCGTTTTCCGGTTCCGTGTCCGGATTCATGAACATGGGAGCGCAAGCTGGGGGCGCGCTCACGGCCTCGCTGACGCCTTGGATTGCGGCGCATTACGGATGGACCGCCTCGTTTCTTGTCGCTGCCTCGTTGTGCGCGGTCGGAGCGTTTGCGTGGTTGTTGGTCGACCCCGACGGCAGGCAAGTTGCCGCGCCCGCATCGACAGCCACTTGAAAACACCCGCGAAAACCTCAAGGCCACTTCGCAACTTGTAACCGCAACGACACGGTCCGCACGATAATCGAAAATTCAGATGAGTCGAATCTGCGGTTTTTGCGTTTAAACCGATTCAATACTTGACAGAGCCGCGTGACAGGAATACATTTCCGGCCATCGGTAGTTCGCAGCAGGCGGCGGATTTGTTCTCCGGAAGCTGTGCTGCGCCACCTCGACGTGGGTATTCGGGACAAAGAAATGTATTGCGAGCCGACTCGGGAGAACTTGTAGTCAGTCAATGATCACGTAAGTGCCTAGTGCCGTTCGGGGACCAGATCGCCCCGCCACAGGGAGGGTCCAAGTGGAAAGTCGATACAGGCTCTTAGCGCCCAGTTTTCTGTTTCTGTTGGTAATACTTTTGGGTACGAGCGTTTTACGGGCCGACGTGACGGGCTCCATTCAAGGTGTGGTTCGCGATCGCACGCAGGCCGCGATTAGCGGCGCCACTGTTACAGTGATCAATGCGCAAACGAACTTCCGGCAACAAACCACTTCCGCCGCGGACGGCTCTTACCGGTTCCTCGCTCTGCCGGCCGGGACGTACCAGCTCACAGCAAGCAGCGCTGGATTCCGGGAATTCAACGCCACCGATGTCGTAGTCAAGGTAAATGACCAACTGCAGATCGACATAACGCTGCAAGTTGGCAGCCTGAATGAGAAGGTCAGCATTGTCGCAAACGCAGTGCAGGTGCAGACCGAAAGCACGCAGTTAGGGGATGTGATCGATTCGAAGAAGATGCTCGCTCTGCCGCTGAACGGGCGCAGCTACATTGATCTTCTCGGGCTGCAGGCGGGCGTTGCGCCCGGCACCGCTGAGACGATCCAGCAGGACCGTCCGGTATCGGGTGGTTTGAATCCCGGCAACATCTCCGTCAATGGCCAGCGCGAGACAGCGAACGCATTCCTGGTGAATGGCGGAGACGTCAGTGAGGGACGCAACCTCGGCGCGGGATTGGTTCCGAATCTGGACTCGATCGAGGAATTTCGGCTCATAACCAACAGCTTTGACGCCGAATATGGAAAATTCAGCGGCGCCGTTGTCAACGCCATCACCAAATCCGGCACTAACAGCTTTCACGGTGACGTCTTCGAGTTCCTGCGGAATGACAAGTTGGATGCCAAGAATTACTTTACGTCAGGCAAGTCCGAACTGCGGCGCAATCAGTTCGGGTATGCGGCGGGCGGGCCATTATGGAAGGACAAGATTTTCTGGTTCTCGGATTACCAGGGCACGAGGGAGGTGAAAGGCGCGGAAACCGGCCAGGTTACCGTACCGACGGCAGACCAGCGTCTGGGCAACTTTGACCCTGTTTTGTTCGTTACCACGGCGACGATTAATAACATGCAAGTAACTGTGCCCACCACGGTCGATGGCCCATATTGGGCGCAAGTGCTTTCACAGCGTTTGGGTAAGACTGTGAATCCGACCGAGCCATATGCGGAAATTGAGGTGCCTGACGGCAGCCCGCAGGGCTTCCATCTGGCCCCCTGTACTGACCCTGCCCAATGCGTCTTTCCCAATGGCTTTATCGACCCGAGCAAGGCATGGGCAAAACCCGCCACCAATATCCTCCCGTATATTCCGGCACCGACGCTCGCCGGAGATACTAACAACTATTCGAATAACAGCGGGAGAATCGTCACTAACGACGACAAAATCGGGGAGCGCGTGGATTTCAACAACCAGAAAACGGGAAACTGGTCGTGGTATTACCATTTTGATCGCTCGAACGTGCGGAGCGACTTGGCCGGCTACGCCACTGTGCCGGGCTTTCCAACGGTCACGCCTTCGCGAGCGCAAGAGTTCGTGATGAGCAACACCAAGACACTAGGAGCGACGGCGGTCAACGAGGCGCGGCTCAGCTTCTTCCGCATTGCGCTCCACAAGGACAACCCGGCCGGGAGCTTCGCCAACCTTTCTGACCTTGGATTTGCGACGGGTACCGACACCGGCATTGTCCCGCTCGCCGGATATAAACAATATGTGCCTCAGATAAGCTTCAGCAACCTCGGCCCTTTAAACATTGGCGTGCCCACGCTGAATACGTTCCAACCCAACACCACCTATATGGTGAGTGACGTATTTTCGAAGAGCCAGGGCAAGCATACGTGGAAGTTTGGAGGGGAATTCCGCTACCTGCAAGTGAACGAACGTAACTTCGCCAACCCGAATGGGGGCTTCACATTTGATGGCACGGTGACGGGAACGGATTTTGCGGACTTCCTCCTCGGCGCGACTTCAACTACCAGCGCGCCTTACACCCAGGCCGCCGAACAGTTCCTTGATTCGCGGACACGCTATGGTGGCGCCTTCGCCCAGGACTCCTGGAAGGTGAAATCAAATCTCACGCTGAATCTGGGGTTGCGCTGGGAAGCGAGCATGCCGTGGTACGACACGCAAGGGAAGATTCAGACCTTCAATCCCGGGCAACAGTCTACGGTGTTTCCGCTCGCTCCCACAGGCCTGGTATTTCCGGGCGACCCTGGCATTCCCAAGACGCTTGCCCCCACGAAATACAACAACTTCGGCCCACGATTGGGACTGGCGTATTCACCGGGATTTTCGGACGGAGTCCTAGGCAAAATATTTGGCGGCCCGGGCAAAACCAGCATCCGAGCGGCCTACGGTTTGTATTACACTTCGGTTGAGGACCTGAACCTGTTTTACGAGGTGGCGGATGCGCCGTTCGGCCTATATTGGACCTCACCCGTATCGGTCATGTTTGACGAACCGTTCCTGATTCGAGCCACGGGGCAGAAATTGGGACAGCGTTTTCCGTTCACCGCGCCGGTTCCGGGCGCTTCGTCGAACAAGACGCTGGACTTCTCGGTTTACGAGCCGTTCAACTTTTTCCCGGGCTACGACACTCACAACAAGCTGCCTTACGCGGAGCACTTCAATCTCTCCATTCAGCGCGAGCTAAGCAAATCAACGGTGCTGACGGTGGCTTACGTCGGGACCGAGGGGCACCGCCTCATCACACAGCGGGAAGCGAACCCTGGCTCCGCCGCTCTATGCCAGCAACTGAACGCGACGCCAGGGGTAATCGATGTAACCGCGGGAACCGCTGGCTGCGGACCTGGTAATGAGAACGACGTTTTCCAGCGTCCGGACGGCTTGTTTGTTTATAGCACCAGGCAGCAGATCCTAAATTCAAATTTCTGCCCCGGCTCGGCTCTGCAGGTGTGCTACGGGTCCGGCAACACCAATACGCTCACGAGCGCCAATTCGATCTACAACGCCGCGCAAATCACGGTAGAGCGCAAGGCCAGAGATTTCACGTTCTTGGCGGCTTACACGTTTGCTAAAGGCTTGGACGATTCTTCGGCCTTCAACGACTTGGTGAATTTCGAAAATGCTAAGTTGAGCCGAGGCCTCTCGTCTAGCGACATCAGACATAATTTTGTGGCCAGTTACATTTGGGCCATCCCGTTCGACCGGGCTTTCGGCAATGCGCCTAAGCGCTTGACTCAAGGCTGGCAGATTCAGGGGATTACGCGATTCTCGACCGGTTTTCCCATCCAGCTGAACCAGGGCAGCGGTGATTATTCGCTCGCCGGCAGTTCGGCCACGGATATGCCAAATCTGGTGGGCAAGGTGACGACGCTGAATCCGCGTAACGCGAATCCCGATTGCCCTACCGCCGACCACACGGGATGTTTCTTCATCCCGCCACAACCGACCTCGACGGCGAATCCGGACCCATGTGTAGTAACCACAGGCGCGTTCGTTCAAAACTGCGTTCTCGGAACTTTTGGGACGGCCAACCGACGCTTCTTCCACGGCCCTGGATTCAACAACACAGATTTTGGCATATCGAAGCGGACCGTAATTAAGGAGAACTACGCTTTCGATCTCCGTGTCGAATTTTTCAACATCTTCAATCACGCGCAGTTCAAGAATCCGACTGGGAACATCAGCAGCGGGAACTTCGGAATCGTCACCAATGCCCGCGATCCGCGCATCGGGCAAGTGAGCGCGAAATTCTTCTGGTAAGGTGCCATCGGGCGGTGTCTGCCAGTAGATAAGCAGGCGAAGTCACGTTTCTGACTTCACCCATGAGTCTCCTGAGTGTGTCTCGCGGCGTCTTGGTGGATGACAATTGAACGGACTCCTTAATTCGCCCTTGCAAGCCATAGCCTAATGGTCTTTGTCCTCATTCTTGGCCTTCTCTTCTCGGCCCCGTCCTTTGCGCAGACGGCCGAGAGTTTCCGCCAACAGGCCATCGAACTTTCTCGCAGGAAATCATGGGAAGAGGCCATTTCGAGTTACCGCCAGGCCCTCGCCCTTGAGCCCAACGACGCATCTACGCACTACAACTTGGCGCTCGCTCTGAAATATAAGGGCGATGCAAAGCGGGCCGCGGAAGAATTCGAGGCGGCGCTCCAACTCAAACCGAAGTGGGCCGACGCGCACTACGGGCTCGGCGCGACTTGGTACGACCTCAGCGACCAAGCCGCCGCGCTCAAAGAACTGCGTACTGCAGTAGAGTTCGATCCGACGAATGTCGCGGCGCATCGCCTCCTCGCGCGCATTTACTCGCGGCAAGGCAATCCGTCAGCCGCTGAGGGCGAGTTGCGGCGGGCGCTCGCGTCGAAGCCCTCAGCCGACCTGCACTTTGAGTTGGGGCTGACGGAAGAACAGCTCGGCAATCTGGATAGCGCTGCGGCCGAGTTTCGCCGCGCTCTCCGGCTCAATCCTCGGCTCGCGCCTGCACACTTGATGCTGGGCGTGACCCTCCACCGCCAGAGCGATCACGTCGGCGCGCTAGCCCAATTTCGCAAAGCTGTCGAAATCAATCCTAAGGATCCGGAGTCGCAATACCGCCTCGGCATGGAACTCAAAGCTGGCGGCGATACGGCCGGAGCGATTGCAGCGTTTCAGTGCGCGATCGAACTAAAGCCTGATTTTGAAAAAGCGCACTACAACCTGGGAATCGCGTTGCGCGCCCAGGGGAAAACTGCCGCCGCCCAAAAGGAACTCGATGAGATGAGCGCCTTGCACGAGTTCCGCTGGCGGCTGGCGCAATCGAAAATGCTTACCCTCCAGGGCGTGACTGCGCTGAAGCAGCAGAAGCTCGACGATGCGCTGGCGCTGTTTCAGAGGGCCATCGAACAAGGTCCCGAACTGCCGACAGGACATTACTATCTGGGTGTCACGTGGGAGCGCAAGAACGACGATGGACGCGCCCTGGCGGCCTTTGAGAAAGCGCTCGAGCTGAAACCGGATTACGCGCAGGCGCACTCGAGCCTAGGGCTGCTCTATTGGCGCCAGAACGACCGCACGCGCGGGCTTGAGGAGTTCCGGCGGTCCGTGATGTCCGATCCTGACCTGGCTGAGGCCCATTACAATCTAGGCCTCGCCTTGGCGCAATTGCAAAGTCTTGACGAAGCCACTCGCGAGCTGAACGAAGCTATCAGTCTCGATCCCAAGTACACGGACGCGCGGATACAACTGGGATTGGTGCTCAGCCAGAACAACGATCCAGCAGGCGCCGCCAACGTCTTTCGGGAACTCGTGCGCCACGATCCGGGTTTCGCGGAAGGTCACAACAACCTTGGGTTAGTGCTGTTGCGGGCAGGCGACGCGCGCACAGCGCAGGCAGAGTTTGTTGAGGCGGTGCGCCTAAAGCCCAGTTACGCGGAAGCGCACTACAATCTTGGATTGGCCCTACAACAGGAAGGAAAGGAGGAGGCCGCACGCGCGGAGTTCGCGAAGGCGTACGAGATTGCTCCGGAGTTGAAAAACGCGCCGCGCCCATAAACAATGAAATCGACGAGAGTCCTGTCACTGCTGCTTCTGACGCCGGTAGTGGCCCTGGCGTGGCAGGTGTGCGAAGTTACATTCCCTACTGCCGCTTTCTCCATCCCGCACTTGGCGCAGGCGCCCGAGCTGAACACCGACCCGCATTCGGCTACCTGGTCACACGCGGCGTCGGCCTGGATCGTGAAAGATTGTACGCAACAGATCGACTATCCCAAACTCAAGACCGAGGTGCGCGCGTTTTGGACCGACTCCGATCTGTATCTCCTGTTCATCTCCCCGTATGACCAGCTTAATCTTTGGCTGCCGGCGGATAACAGCAAAGATCGCCTCAAGTTGTGGGACCGTGACGTGGTCGAGTTCTTTCTGGGAGACGATTGGACAGACATCAAGCACTACCGTGAGTTCGAGATTGCACCGACCGGCGACTGGGTCGACCTGGCGATCGATCTGAATCACGAGAAATACGAGGCCGACTGGAATTCCGGATGGCAGCGACTGGGACGGATCGATGAAGCAAACCATATCTGGTACGCGGCGGCGCGCGTGCCGCTGAAGGCCGTCAGCGAACAGCCGGTGAAGGCCGGCACGAAATGGCGTGCCAACCTGTACCGCATAGACGGGCTCGGCGAAGATCCGCAGCGTCACTTTATGTGCTGGCAGCCGACTTGCGTCGTCAAACGCGATGCCAACCATGTGCCAGAACACTTTGGAACGTTGATCTTTGGTCAGTAAGACGCTTGATTGGATTTTCGAGGTGCTTGGCGTAAATTCTTCTGCCAGCACGAGCTTCACTGCAACTTTACGCGAGGAGGGGTCTTGTTCGAGCGGAGAATCTTACACGCAATTCTCGTGATGTGTGCCGGAAGCATGTGGGTGCCCCATTGCGCTCGCGCACAGCAAAGCTATGACGTGATCGCGCGGAACGACGTCCCCATGAAAACGCGTGACGGAGTGACCCTCCGTGCGGACGTTTACCATCCGAAGGCTGACGCGAAATTCCCGGTCATCCTGATGCGCACGCCCTACGACAAAAGCGTGAGCTGGGCGGTCTCGCCGGCGTATCAGATTGCTGCGCACGGCTACGTCGTCGTCGTGCAAGACGTGCGTGGGCGCTACACATCGGAAGGCGAGTTTTACCCGTTCCGCCACGAGTCGGACGACGGTTACGACGCAGTCGAATGGGCGGCGGCGCTTCCCTACTCGAACGGAAAAGTCGGCATGATGGGGGGTTCCTACGTCGGTGCAACTCAGATGCTGGCTGCGATTGTTCACCCTCCGCATCTTGCGGGAATCTGCCCCGTGGTGACGGCTAGCAACTATCACGATGGATGGACGTATCAAGGCGGGGCGTTCGAACAGTGGTTTGACCAAAATTGGACAACCCAACTGGCCACCAACACTCTGTGGCGACTGATTGCGAAAGACACAAACGCGCTGCTGGGCGCGCCCACGCTTCCGCTCAGTCACTACCCTGTGTTCAACTACTCGTCGCTTCCGGCAGGTGCGGACGCCACGGCTCAGATCGCGCCATATTATCGCGACTGGCTCGCGCATCCCGCCTATGACGCATATTGGAAACAATTGTCCATCGAGGAGCACTTTTCGGATATCCAAGTCCCCGCCCTGCACATCGGCGGCTGGTACGACATTTTTCTCGGCGGCACCCTACGGAATTACATGGGAATCAAGGCGCACGGCGGTACGGACGCGGCGCGCAATGGGCAGCGCCTGCTGATACAGATCGGCGGGCATGCCGGCTTCGGGCGGCGCATCGGCGACGTCGAATTCGGCGATGAGGCGCTCAAATTCTCTTCCACAAATGTCGTAATTGACTGGTACGACTATCTGTTCAAGGGCACCCAGAACGAGTTTGCCGTGGAAGGGCCTGCTGCCGCGGGCAAGCCCGTGCACATTTTTGTCATGGGCCAGAACGCGTACCACCAGGAGTCAGATTGGCCTCCGCCGGAAGGCAAACTCAGTCGCTACTTCCTCCACTCGGGCGGTTCCGCTAATTCTCTGCGTGGCGACGGCGGCCTTTCCGCTACGGCGCCAAAAAAGGAAACGCCTGACAAATTCACGTACGATCCCGCAAATCCCGTGCCCAGCATTGGCGGCTCGCTCTGCTGCGACGCCGAGCACTATGAGCCGGGCCCGCGCGACCAGCGCGTCGCTGAAAATCGCAACGACGTGCTTGTCTATTCGACTAAGCCGCTTGCTGAGGATATGGAAGTCACCGGCCCTGTGACGCTGGAGCTGTGGGCCAAATCTTCTGCGGTGGACACCGATTTTACGGCCAAACTCGTGGATGTCTCACCCGAGGGATTTGCCACGAATCTGACTGACGGAATTCTCCGCATGCGCTATCGTGAGTCGCAGGAGAAGCAGGTGCTGATGAATCCGGACCAAGTGTACAAAGTCACGGTGGATCTGTGGGCTACGAGCAACGTCTTTAAAAAGGGGCACATCATGCGCCTGGAAGTCTCCAGCAGTAATTTCCCGCGCTTCGATCGCAACTTAAACACCGGAGCGGATCAGGCGACGAGCCGCGAGTTTGTCTCGGCCACTAACTCGATACTGCACGACGCCGAACATCCCTCGGCACTAGTGGTTCTAGTGAAGCCCGCGAGCCCCCAATGACGAATGCTCTCGGAGAAAGAGACGATGGACTGTGCCGGGGAGGGTCACAGATGCGAGCAGCTCGTGTTCAAGGCGAAGGCGGCCTAGTCATCTCCATGGCCCAAACGGCGGCTGGGCGCATGTACATGGATGCTCGGAAATTTCCGGTGTCGTCCCAGGCTTCCGGCGTGCGGAACCAGTAGCCTTTGGTCTCGTAAATGACGTGATACACGCCCCGCGCGGTTTTGTATGCCTCGTCTTTCATGCCTTCGCTCAGAAAGAGTGAGGCCAGGCCAAATGTCGTTCCGGCCCAGACTTCCTCCCCCTGCTCATTTCCGCGCAGAATCGAGCCGTCCGCGGCCATGCCGTTGGCTGCGCCCATTTCGCCGTTGCCGAACTTCATCACATTGTTCGCAAAAATTTTTCTAAGCGCGGACATTCGCATCTCTTTGGGCACGAGATCGCCCAAGCCCGTCATACTGGCGTACCACTGCCCGGCGAGTTGGTCCGCCTGAATCGCATCTTTGGATTGATTGTTCATGTCATAGCGGAAATATTGCCCGTTCCAGAGTTTCTCGATGTACGTCTTCTGCGCTTTGACAAACATGCGGTGATACTCCGCCGCCACACCGCTTTCCCCCAGCGCAAGCGCGCTTTCTTCCGCTGCCCGCAGGGCCGCGAGCCATAGGCTGCCGCAATAGGCGCTGATTCCGTTCACAACCCAGGAATCGTAGGTTTGATCCGGATATCCGCTGTTCTCTGGTATTCCGCCGCCGCGGTCAAACTGCTGCAGATAGGTAATTGCCTCCTTCATCGCGGGCCACATCTCGCGAAGAAAGGCTTTGTCTTCTTTCCCGGTGAACACGTAGTCGCGGTAGACCATCAGAACGAATTTCGAGTTCAGGTCTTTCCAGTCATTGGTGTCTTGCCAGCCAGGTTCGTTGACGCTGATGAACGGGTCACCTTCCGGAACGCCCAGATCGTGCGGCACGGCTCCAATTTTCTTGCGTTTGTGCAGGACGGGCTCGCCTGTCTGCTGCGTTTTCCAAACCCACAGGCCCAGCTCCGGCCATTCGCGTGGAACGGTTTGTGCAAATTCACGCAAAACTTGCTTATCAATCGTGGGCCAAAATTTCAGAAGCGGCATGGATGCGTAGAAACGAACGTCCAACGTTCCGTAGTAGGCGTAGTCGAAGCACTCGAGCAGGGCGAACGTCGCAGGCGCAGTGCGGTCGGAGTTCACCTGGCGTCCCCAAAACGTGCCGCCATCCGTGAGCGCGTAGAGCTCATTGAAAAGCATGCCTCGATACCAAGCCGGCTTGCTTTCGTCATCGATGTAAGGCTTTTGCCAGGCATCCACGGCGGCGCTCCATTCGGTTCCGTGCAGCAAGCCATCACGAGCAATAGCCCATGAAGCGCGGCCGTTGGCGCCGTAAAAGTCGGTGTACTTCCGGTTCCACTTGCGGCCCTGGCCAAACTCCACAACAGGAAAATCCCAAGCAATCACCATGGGGACGATTTTTTTCTCGCCGGGTTGAAGCGTGAACTTGACCGCAATGGCGCCGCCCAATTTCTCGCCAGCGCTGACCCAGGAGGAATTACTATCCGCGAGCTTGCCGTCCTTGGAGAAGGGAGCCCAAACGGCTTTGCCGTCGCCGTCGGCAAGAAATTCCGTCTGGTAGGAGACTTCCACGCCAGGTAATTCCAACGCCGCGACGGAAAACTCGCCATCCCATTCGCTTTCCGCGCCATCGGCCCGGTTGCGATCAAAGACGACACCTTTCATGGTCCCGGCAGCCACAGCCTCTTCGCGGAAATGGTTCTGATTTCCCTGATTGAGGGCGCCCTGAAAATCGCGCAGATAATTCCGAAACCATCCGCCCATGTTTGTCCAGGAGAGCAGAACAGAGACGGTGACTACCTTATTTGTGGGATTTTCTGCGTGCCATCTGTAGACCGCTACGGGATAACTCGATTCCTTGTAGTTGTCAGGCAGAACCGGGGAGAACTGTTCCAGTACAACGTGTGCGGGAAATTTGTCCCACTTGTAGTCATACCAAGACTTGGGGAACAGTGCTGCATATTCGCCGGCGCCGACCGGATAGTCCCACTGCCAGCTGGAGAGTTCGCCATTCTTGGGATGATCGGTCATAAGCACTCGCGCGGTTCCTACTGGCTCCCCTGCCACCTGCTGAAACATGGCAAATTGGTTCGCATAGACCGGAGCGTATTTGTGCACGCCGCTCTTGATATGCCACCGGGCGAAGTCGCCCCGGTAGGTCCGCGAAAATGTTCCGGCGCCGAATCCACCGACGGGAGCGCCCTGCCAGTAACCGTCGTCGATGTCGATTTTGTTTTTCCGAACACCCGGATTCGACAGGGGCTGTCCAAGCGGCCTTCGCCATGCTGTTTTCGGAATTTCGTCCGCCGCGCAAGGCGCTGGCGTGAATGCGAAGGACAAAGAAATCACAGCGAGCAGCAATGGCAAATATCTCTTCATCGGGCCTCCGAAGGCACGGTCAACTGGAGACGGAAGTCCCAGCCGTAACCTCTTGGACTTCCGATTTCTTGCGAATTCCTGAACTGCGACAGGCTTTGATTCTCGAGGAAAGGAAATTGTAGTTCGACGGCCTCGCGCACAATCTTATCGGCCGCCGGTCTTCGCCGGCTGCTTCTGGCTGGAACCAGCCAGCCAGTATTGGTTGAAGCCGATGTAATCCGAGGGCAGGTTGGCCAGAATTGTCCGCCGCAATTCCAAAATATCGACGCTGCCCAGGTTTTTGTAGAGAACTTTACCGTCCGCATCGAGTAAAACGGTGTAGGGAACCGCGGACTCCCATGCCGGATCGAACGACGCCTGTAGTGCCGCCGTGTCGTTTGAAGCAAACAGCAGATTGCGGCTGGTGGCATGCTTTTTCTCGAGCATCCTTAACACTCCGGCCCTTTCGTCCGGCATATTGGCGGACACTGTTACCAATTCCAGACCGCGGACCTTGTACATCTGATAGGTAGCCTCGAAATCGGAAAACTCATCGATGCAGGAACCGCACCAGGTTGCCCAAAAACTGATGAGTGCCATGTGCTTCGCCGGATTTTCGCGAAGTCGCTTCAGGTCGTCCGCTGTTGCCATTTCCAGCTTTACAGGTTCCTCGTCGATCTTCCGGAGCGCTTCCGTGCGGGACGCGGCTTTCTCCTGCCATTTTGTCGAGCAGCCGAAAACACCCGTGTGCTTCACGGGCACTTCTCGGTTTGCCAGCAACGCATCGACCGCATTCCGGGCGTCCTGCGTGTTCACCATTTCCTTGCGATAGCTGTTATCGATGCGGCCTTCGTAGCGCAGCTTGCGGTCTTTATCGAAGATGAAGACGTGAGGAGTGGCTTGCGGCCCGTAGGCGCGCGTGACCGATTGCGTTTCGCCGTCGTAAAGGTACGGATAGCGGAGATGTTTGTACTCAACACGGATTTTCATTTCGTCGAGGCTGTCGCTGATGTCGGATGAGTCCAATTCATCGATTCGAATGGCCTTCGGGTCGTTGGGCTGAATTGCGACAAAGGCCACTCCACGATGGCTATAGTCGGTCTCCAATTGCTGGATGCGTTCCTCGTACATTTGCGCGATCGGGCAGTGATTGCAGGTGAATACGACGACCAGGACCGGACTGGCCGCGTAATCGGCGAGACGATGGATCTTTCCATCCACGCCGGGCAAGGAGAAATCAGGCGCGGCTGAACCTACCGTCAAAATCGGGTGGGCCGTTTGCCCCCAAGTCGCAAAAGCCAGCAGCAAGGAGAAAATCAATCGCCACATCCGTTTTCGACCTCCATTCTCGTATCCGCGAAAGAGCAGCCTTTACGTTGACGACGTGACGAACTTACTTAGGACATTCATTCCCGGTGCCGCCGATACCGCGCCATCGCTTATTCCGTCTTAGTGCGTATGGCCGGATTGGCCTATAACCGGTCTCGGCGTTACGTCGGCATCAGCGAGACCCATGGCCCATTTGATGGCCTCCACATACATTTTCTGGATCCTGGGATCGTCCCAGTTTTGCTCGACATGGCCTAGCGTTGAGTAATAGACGCGCCCTTTTCCGTACATTTTGGCCCAGCTCACGGCAAAATCGAGATCCTTGCGATGAACGCGCGGATTGTTCAGGTCCAGCTTGGTCGCATCGAGCCGCATCAGAACGCGCACTTTGTCCCGCGAAAAATCCTTGATCTGGTAAATCTCGTCCTTCAACACAAAGGACTTTTGCCACTGCTGCATGCCCGGGAAGTGGGGATCCTCGACGAGAATGGGCGCGTCAAAGGTGCCCCAGGGATGTTCGTCGAAGTATCCGCCAATCATTTCGCCGTACTCCGGCCAGTCTGTGAAGGTGATGGTAGCGCTGTGCACGCCGACAAAACCTTTTCCATCGTCGTGGACAAACGAAAGAAGCGCAGCTTTCTGCTCCGCGTCCATTTCCAGTTCGCCACCCGTATAGAAGAGCACCGCATCAAAATCGTTCAGATTCTTGGCGTTGTACTCGAGTTTCTTCTTGGTCAGCACTTCGGTATCTGTCCGGATTGTCGTAGTCCACAATCCTGTTTCCCGGCCGAGGCGCTCGATCGTAGCGATGGCGTGGGAAACGGCCTCGTGCCGGTAGCCTTTTTCTTCTCCCAGGAACAAAAGATGCTTCTTCGGCTGAGCGACCGTCGGCGTCCCGCAGCGGCTACTGAATGTCACAAGGAAAATGAGCAATACCATCCGTAGCATCTTCACTTATGGTCCTCCACTTTTTCCTTTCCCTGGGGAGCTATTTCTGGTTCCCGAGCCAGAGAATTGCGTTTGCGAACAGCGTGTTTTGTGTCGCGTCAGAGTAAATCTTTTCTCCATGGCCCATATTCATGTAGATCATTCTGTATTTCGTGTTCGTCCATACCACGGGAAGGTCGCCGCCGGTAATGACGTCCTTGATGCCAATGGGGTAGTTCGAAGGATCGAGCGTTACAAGGACACGGACATTCTTGTTGGATCGAGGGCTGGGCTTCCAGAGATACCACTCGTTCGCCGGTGCCGCGTAACTCGAGGGAAGCTGCTTGGTCACGGGATGCGTGCGGTCATCAACGGTTAACTTTGCCGGCAGCGGCGGCCAGTTATTCGCATAAAACACGGCTCCGCCCATGAAATCTACAAACCACGACCATTTTGTGGTGTAGTCGTTATAGCCGGCCACGTGAAAGCCCAGCCAGCCCCCGCCGTTCTCCATATACTTCTCGAATGCGGCCCTCTGTTCCGGAGTTTGCGGGAAATTGTTCAGCCACAGGATGAGCCGGTACGGCTTTAGATCATTTTCATTGAGCTTCGCCCAATCCGTTGTTGCGTCAAATGTGAAATTATTTTTCGCCCCCAGCCCTCGAAAGAAAGCGAGGGCATCGTTGGCGGTGTGAACATGATCGGGCTCCACATCTGTCGAGTAAAAAGCGAGCACTTTGAAAGCAGGCTCCTGCGCCACGACCGTCATGCTCCCAAAGAGGAGCGGGAGGGCAGCCGCCAATAGTGCACGAAATCCCCTGACCAAACAGATGGTCCTGCCGCGAGTGTGCCCAGGAGCAGTCGTTTGCTTCATTTTCCGTGACTCTCCTGCTGGCCGGCGGCCCAGAAAATGGAATTGGCAACAATCTGTGTGAAGGACTTGTTGTCGAAATGCTCCGGACGGTGACCCATGAAAATGTAGATATTCCTGGCCTTCAGGTGCTCGTTCGTCCAGATCACGGGATGGTCTCCCATCTTGATATCCGTGACGGGGGTATAGGTTCTCTCTTCCACACTGGCCAATACACGGACGTTAGGACGGGGAGACGTATCGTACGTGTACCATTCTTCCTTCCCGATGGTGAAGGGCGAAGCGATGCCTTTCATCGCCGGATGATTCTTGTCCTCAACCGTAACCGATCCACTGACGAACGTAGCGATGTAATTCTTGAAGCGAATTCCCCCCATGAATTCGTGGAACCACGGCCACATCTGGAAGCCGTCGAATTCACCCAGCAAGGTAGCGTGATGAAATCCGATCCAGCCGCCTTTGCCTTGTTCGATGTACTTGATGAAGGCGTCCTTGGCCGTGTCGGTCCAATTGTAAGGAGGGTAGTTCAACTGGATAAATAGACTGTATTTTGCGAGAAATGCGTCATCGATTTTCTCTGTGCCCTCAATGTAGTCCACGGCAAAATTGTTCTCGGCGGCCAATTTCCCCAGCCAGACCTTGGCGCGGTCTACAAATGGCTTGTGAATGCCGCCATGCTCCGCCAGGGCAAGCACCCGGAAGTTTGGGGATTTGGTTTGCGCGGCGAGAATGCCATTAATGAAACATGTCGCAAGCGCGAGCAGCAGGGCACGCGCCAAAAAATGATTAAGCGATTTTCGCAAGGCTCTGGACATATCAATGAACGTGAATAGCCCCTTCCGGCGCGGATAACTCTTTTGGGGACATCGTCGCGTCAAATTTCAAGTTGAAAAATCCAACCATCATTTCATCCCAGCTCTGTTGCCCCCAGATTACGGATTTGGTGGGGTCCGGGTTCTCGGGGTTGTTTGGCGAATTATCGAAATGAGCGGTGCATTCAATTTTCGTGCCCTGGGGAAGATCAATGGGTTCCGCGAGGTTATACCACAGCTGCCAATGCCAGTTGTATTCCGGCACGCTGAGGATGGTCTCCTTCTTGCCGTCGGGAAATACCAATCTGTACTCGAACGCTTTCCCGCGCGAGTGCATGTGTGGATGCAACCCCACGAGTTTTACGTCCTTGCGCACTTCAAACGTGGCGTCCACCTTGTAATCCGGAACACCCGGGGGAATCTTGAACGTGCCGTTGGAAGCCGAGAGCGTCAGCACACGATCTTTCGGGGGTGTTTTCGTAAAAACAAGTCCGAGCTTGGTCTGGTCCGTTGTCGGTTTTCCGTTCGGAGTGTAATGAACTTCAAAGACGATGTCGGAGCCAGCTTTAATCAGCTTTCCCTCACCGGAATGCAGAATCTCGGCGGGCTGCCCTGGCGCGTAGCCGACAAGAAAGTCGCTCGGCAGCGCACTGGTATCCGTTTTCTCGTCAACCTTCGGAGGGGGCGCGATAAAGAAAACTTCAGGCTTCTGGTCCTTGAAGTAATTCGATCCCGGCTCGCGGAGGTAGGCGATGATGTGGTGAACCACGGCACGGTCGGTTGGGCGAACTTCGAGCATCTGCACCCATTTGTCTTCGTTAAAACCGGTGGGGACAATCACATACTGGTAGTCAATCACTCCCGCAGCAGGCACCGAAAAAGGCCTTGGCAGCTGAAACACAATATCTGGCGCGGGGATGCCCCAACCCTCCACAAAACTCTTCGTCGGAGGCGGCATATTTTCTGCGGCGCCCTTCTGCGAGCCTCCGTTCACCCACGCCACCAGGGTGCGAATCTCATCCGCGGATAACGATCGTTCGTTTGCAAAATGCCCGTATTGGGGGTCGGCAAACCAAGGCGGCATAATTTTTTTTGTTACCGCCATTTTGATCATGGGAGCCCACGGCCGCGCTTCCTCATAAGTGAGCATGGAGAAAGGCGCCGCCTCGCCAGGCCGATGGCAGGTTTCGCAGTGCTTCTGCAAAATCGGCGCTACGTCCTTGGTAAAGGTCGGAGGAGGATTATTCGGCTCCTGTCCAAGCGCATATCCCGTCCAACACAGCGTACATGCCAGCAGAATCGACAAATGTCTCATGAATTCTCCGACCCCGGGGATTTGGACACTCGCAAGAATGTAACAGTTGGCGCAGACGTCGGTGAAGCGCTGGACGAGTCCGCTGGACACANCCCATCGCATCAACTGACCGATAGACACACTCTTCGATTCTGACCCAATCGCGCGTCACACGAAAATGAAACTTTCGTTTAGGAACAACATGAGAAAACGTTGACGAGAAGCACCCAGACTAAGAAATTGGCTCCAGCGGTTTCACACCAACTCGGCGATTCTCCCCGAAAAACTCCCCCTCATGCAATGTTGATTCCCTTACTCAAGCGGCCTGCTAACCGAAGGAACCCAGATCGAGCGCTCAAAGTTTCCCTCCGGCTTGATTTTACAGTTGCTTTCCTTCATCACGCCACAGCACAGTTGTAGCACAGTTGTTGGGCAATCGTGCCCGAACAAGGCTATTTCGGTCCGAATCCGGTTGGCCAGGAAGGGGGGGCACCTATTCACAACTGCGGTGCGGCGGCTCCTTGACTAGCGCAATGTCGGGATGGGGATACACCGTCTCCGTGGAATTCGCACAATGGATTCAATAACATGATGCCTGCTTTAAAAAACGGAATGGCTTTTGGAACTCACTCTGAAGAGCTCGAATCATCAGGCGCGTACAGTGGCGACGCCGAGGTCGTGCCGGACGATAGGTGCCACGACGGTGCCGAGTATCTCTATGGCGTGCAACATTTCTTGGTGTGGAAGCGTGGAGACACCCATTTGGAATGTGACACGGGAGAGGCCGCCAAGAACCTCATTCACATAAAGGATCTTTTTCGCGACCGTCTTAGCGTCGCCGATCAGCAGCGCGCCTGTAGGTCCGCGCAGGGCGTCGTATTGAGCGCGGGTGGCGGCTGGCCAGCCGCGCTCCTTGCCGATTTCGGTAAATGTGTGCGCGTAGCCTGGATAGAATATTTCCGCGGCTTCGTCAGTGGTATCTGCGAGAAAGCCAACAGAATGAAGACCTACAGCAAGCCTCTCGGGCGAATGACCGGCTCGGCGCCCAGCCTCGCGGTAGAGGTCTATGAGTGGGCGGAAGCGTTTAGGCTCACCGCCGATTATGGCCACCATAAGAGGAAGGCCGAGCAGGCCGGCGCGAACGAAGGATTCGGGGGTGCCGCCGACACCGACCCATACAGGCAGCGGATCCTGCAGCGGGCGAGGGTAGATCGCTTGGCCGGTAAGAGCCGCGCGGTGTTTGCCGGACCAGTGCACTTTTGTGCTTGCCCGGATTTTTAGGAGAAGATCGAGTTTTTCCGCAAAGAGCGAGTCGTAATCTTCAAGACGCAGGCCGAACAGGGGGTAGGACTCAATGAAAGAACCACGTCCGGCGACGATTTCGGCGCGGCCGCGGGAGATGAGGTCGAGAGTCGCGAACTCCTGAAAAACGCGAACCGGGTCGGAGGCACTGAGAACCGTCACTGCGCTGGTGAGACGGATATTTTCCGTGCGCGCGGCGGCAGCGGAGAGGATCACAACGGGAGCTGAGTCGAGGAACTCCGCCCGGTGATGTTCGCCGACGCCGAAGACGTCCAGACCGACCCGATCGGCGAGCTCAATCTCCTGCAGTAGATGGTGCATACGCTCCGCGGGGCTGAGCGTTAGACCTGAGGTCGGGTCAGAGATGACGGCTGCGAAACTGTCGATTCCAATCTCCATCTAGCTGACTCCTGCTGCGCAGAATTCTTGTTTGCCCTTCANAGGAAGGAGCGATATCTTGACATCAAGATAGATGCACTCCAGAGTGTAGCAGTTACATGCTGTCGTTAGAGGCCTGCTAGCAAATATAACTCGACGTCGAGTATTCTGAGGAGCTTGGTCCGGCAAGGAGAGGGAGGGTGCGACTGGTGACACGAATTTCGAAACCGAGCGGCGAAGCAGCAACCCGCGTCTGGATCGTGTTGTGGAAGGCCGCCCACGCGATCGAGCAGAATGCCCTGCGAAGCGTCTCGGCTTCGGGCCTCGGGCTTTCAGAGTTCGCGGTATTGGAAGTGCTTCTTCACAAGGGCCCCCAGCCGGTGAATGTTATCGGGGAGAAAGTTCTCCTTACGAGCGGCTCCATCACAGCAGCCGTCGATCGGCTGGAATCGAAAAAGCTGGTCCGGAGGACCAGCGACCCGAGGGACCTCCGGGCGAGGATCGTTCAGCTCACCGACAAGGGTCGGAGTTTAATCGAGCGAGCGTTCCAACGGCACGCGATTGACATGGAGGACACCATGGCCGTATTGAGGTCCAGTGAACGAACAGAACTCGTACGTCTGCTTAAGAAAGTAGGAATGTGGGCAGCCGCACGCCTTGATGATAACCGCCAAGAGTGGGCGCACCCGAAGGCCGATTCCTCANCAATTCCTCCCTGATGTAGCTGTTATCGTCGGATTTAGCGAGAGCAAGGACAGGCTTTCAAAACTTTCAACCAAGGGAGCCGCCAGATCAGCTCGAACGCACTAGTGACCTATAATTACGCGAGGACATCTAATCACGCGATGGCATCCGCAGCGCATAGCTCCGAGCAGGCTCGGCCGGCACAGGACGTTCGCCTCGTGGTTGACGCGATCCCCACGCTCGCGTGGTCCGCTCAGGCGGACGGCTCGGTTGACTTCTTCAATCAGCGCTGGCTCGACTATACCGGCCTCTCCGCCGAAAAGGCGCGTGATTGGGGCTGGACGGTTGCCCTTCACCCGGACGATCTGAACGGACTTGTGGATTACTGGCGATCCGCTCTGGCTTCTGGCGAGCCAGGTGAGATTGAAGGACGCTTACGCCGTTTCGATGGCGTGTATCGTTGGTTTCTTTTCCGTGCGACTCCGTCGNTTGACAACGATGGACGCCTCGTCAAATGGTTCGGAACAAACACCGACATCGAAGACCGAAAACGCGCGGAATGCCTGCTCGCCGGAGAGAATCAGGTTCTGGAAATGACTGCCAAGGGCAATTCGCTAGAATCCATTCTCGAAGCCCTGTGCCGAGTTGTGGAACACACCGCCAGCGGATGTTGCTGCAGCATTATCTTGATCGATCCCAGTGGCTCGAAAATCCAGCAGGCAATCGCGCCGAGCCTCCATTCCAGCTATAACGCCAGGTTTCCAGGCATATCGGTGGATCGCGAAGGTGNACCCTGCACTCAGGCAGCGCGACGCAAGACACAAGTGATTGTGTCCGACGTGTCTTCGGACACGCAATGGGACTATGGATGGCGCACGGCCGCCCTGGCGCANGGTCTAAAAGCGTGCTGGTCGACCACGATACTGGCTTCGAGTGGCCTTGTATTGGGCACCTTCGCGATCTATTGGCGCGAGCCGTGCAGCCCCACTAAACACGATGAAAAGATCATCGAGCAGATTACGCATCTGGCGGCGGTTGCAATTGAGCGCAAGCGCAACGAGGCGGCGCTCCAGGAGAGTGAGGAACGCTTTCGTCTGATCGTCGACACCATTCCTGGATTTGTGTTTACCTTGAGTGCGACCGGTGAGGTCGAACTTCTCAACCGCCAAGCCCTGGAATATTTCGGCAAGACGACTGAGGAATGGAAGAATTCGCCCAACTTCGACGCTGTCCATCCGGATGATCTCCTTCGCGTGATCGATGCGTGGAGGCGCTGGCTCGAAACCGGGCAGCCGCATGATCTTGAGCTCCGCCAGCGGCGTGCCGATGGCGTGTACCGCTGGTTTCAATCACGCGCCCTCCCCGCGCGAGACACGGAAGGNCGTATCACCGGCTGGTACATATTGTTGACGGACATTGACGACCGGAAGCGCGCCGAGGGTGAATTAGAGAAGGCTTTCGAAGAAATCAAGCGGCTGAAAGACCGCCTTCATGACGAGAACGTCGTCCTCAGGGAGCAAATCGATCAGGTCTTCATGTTTGAGGAGATCGTGGGCTCCTCGCCCGCCTTGAAAACTGTCCTTTCTAGCATCGTGAAAGTCGCTCCCACCGACTCTACGGTGCTGATTACGGGCGAAACAGGAACCGGGAAGGAACTGATTGCGCGCGCCATACATAAGGGTTCGCAACGTGCCGGCCAGGCTTTCATTAGCGTTAATTGTGCCGCGATTCCTCCTTCGCTGATCGCGTCGGAATTGTTTGGTCACGAGAAAGGGGCATTTACCGGTGCCCTGCAGCTTCGACAAGGTCGTTTTGAGTTGGCACACTCTGGCACGATTTTTCTCGATGAAATCGGCGAGCTTCCCGCGGAAACTCAGATTGCATTGCTTCGAGTGCTCCAGGAGCGCCAATTTGAGCGAGTCGGAGGCAATCGTGTGCTTTCAGCCAACGTTCGAGTAATCGCCGCAACCAACCGTGATTTATCGGCAGGGATCGCTGCGGGGGCCTTCCGGGCCGATCTCTTTTATAGGTTAAACGTCTTCCCGATCCATGTGCCGCCTCTTCGGAACCGAAAGGAAGACATTCCGATGCTGGTCGAGTACTTTGTGACGCGCTATGCGGAGAAGGCGCGAAAGCAAATCAGCAAGATCGACAAAGATACCCTCAAGCTATGCCAGTCNTATCCTTGGCCAGGCAATATTCGTGAACTGCAAAACATCGTCGAGAGATCTGTAATTCTCTGCAGTGGGAATACTTTTTGGATCGATGAAGCCTGGCTTTCAAGCCAAGACGCACCTCGCCCGAAGTCCTCAGGTTCTCTCACACAGCATCTGCAGAGGTATGAGAAGGAACTCATCGAAGCAGCTCTTGCGGAAAGCAACGGAAAAGTTGCCGGGCCAAACGGGGCGGCTGCCAAACTCGGAATTCCGCGGTCGACGCTAGATTTGAAAATCAAACAGCTAAACATAAAGAAAGTCACCATTCGCTAACTCCCCGCCTTCAACTGCCAGGGTTCTGGCACTTCCTAAGATTCTGTCAGTTCCAATTTCTTTTTCGAGCCCTGTTTTCAGCGACATCCAAATTGGACGTAAGGTTGCATTACTCATGATCGGTGATCGCCTAGCCAAACTGAAATAGGAATGAACGGTACATACAAATGAAAAGTACGGACAAAACAGGGGGAATGTCTCCGCACCGGAAGTTGAACATGAAGGTAACTGTCCTTTGTCTGTTCGCTGCGCTCGCGGCGAGCGCTCAGAGCACGACTGAACGCCTGCCTGTAACGGACGCTGAGAAAATTGCGGACGCACTGAGGGCCGCACCAAACTTCATAACCGACGGCGCGACTNTCGTGGATTATCCAGCCAGCAAGGGCGGCGAATTTCGAATTCTCCGTAAGGGTACTAGTGAATGGACCTGCCTGCCGGGTCCGCCACCCGGCTCCAAGCATGACGACCCGGGATGTTTCGATAGCGTATTCTTTCAGTGGGTGAAGGATGGCCTTGCCGGACGCCCGCAGCACATTGATAGACTTGGCATTTCATACATGTATGTGGGTCAGTGGGTTCCGGGCGCGTCCGGCGGGGAGTTTCACGTGGGACCCCACATTATGGTGGTATCTCCTCATCCAGAAGATCTCCAGGGTTTCACCCGCGGCGGGTGGAACAGCACATACATCATACATTTGCCCGGCCCCGATCAGGCCGATAAATGGTTTTTGGTTATACCGATTCGTCAAGCGGATAACCGCTGAGGGTGGGTGTGATCGGCGCTCTGATGGAAGGAGTAGAGTGGCGCACAGCCGCGACTCCGATGTTGGTCAAATGGCCTGACCGATGACTTTCAGGATTGAGACTGCGGCGCGAGGGAGATTCACGGTATTCATCCTGAGTGGCTGGATCGAAAAACAGGCGATAGCCGAGATGAGGAGACTTTTTGAACTCCAAACGATTACCGCGGCATCGTTTTAGATCTGAAGGCGTTGGCGTAATCGATCGCGAGGTAGTGCACTTTTTCGTGCGTTGTGAAGCGGGTGGCGTGAAGCTTGAGAACTGCGCTCCCTATATTCGCGAATGGATGGAGAGAGAAAAAGACTGAGTGGCATCGACGTGGCAGTGACGCGCTGGTCGTTCAGCNGGATGAAATACAAAAGAGAGGCACATGCAAATGAACGGTATATCCAAAGCACTGGAAGTCTCAGCACCGGACCTCGCGAAGTTGGCCATCGAAGCCCACGGCGGCCTTGACCGCTGGAAACGTTTCGGCACAGTTTCAGCCCACGGGATCAATGGTGGTGTACTTTGGGGTGCCAAGGGCAAAGCCGGAGTCATTGGGGACGTGACGGTCACCGTCGACCTTCGCAACGAGAAGGTTTCTCACTGGCCCTTCGGCTCTCCTGACCGAAGGTCGCGCTTCGAACCTCAACGGGTCGCGCTCGAGAACGCGAACGGTAAGATAGTTGAAGAACTCTTTCAACCCCGCTCATCGTTCCGGGGACACACTCTCGAGACCCCTTGGAACGATCTGCAGCTCGCATACTTCGCAGGATGCGCGATGTGGACGTATATGAATACGCCATTTCTCCTTGCCCGACCTGGGGTTGAATCCGAAGAAATCGATCCCTGGCAAGAAGCAGGCGAAACGTGGCGTCGTCTGAAAGTCCGCTTCCCCGCGGATATAGCAACCCACAGTACGGAGCAGACGTTTTACTTCGATCAGCAAGGATTGTTGAAGAGGCACGACTACCACGTCGAGATCAGCGGCGGCATCGGGGCCACACACTACGTCTCCGATCTTAAGGAGTTCTCTGGCATCGTCTTTCCGACGAAGCATAGGATCTTCGGTCTCCAGCCGGACGGCCATGCCGCACCCGAACCGTTGGTCGTCTCGATTGACATGGATCAGTTTGTCCTTTCCTAACGGATAATGGTCCAACATAGCTGCTTGTTCGAGAGTTTCCGATGAAATGCCAATGAAAGGCACACAAAAATGAAAAACACGTACAAAGCAGTGGAAGTCTCGGCACCCGGCGTGCTACGAGTAGTGGAACGGCCAGTTCCTGAACCTGGAGCGGGTCAGGTTCGGATTGGCGTGGAAGCCTGCGGAATCTGTCACACCGATGCGGCCACGATTACGGGCATATACCCGGGACTGAAGCTGCCAAGGGTTCCTGGGCATGAAGTTGTTGGCCGCATTGAAGCATTGGGCAGCGGAGTGTCCAAATGGAAAATCGGTCAACGCGTCGGTGTCGGCTTTTTCGGCGGTGAAGATGGGGTGTGCGAACCGTGCAGACGCGGAAACATGGTGCAATGTCAGAACCCCGTCACACCGGGAGTAACTGTAGATGGTGGCTATGCGGAAGTGATGGTTGCTGAAGCGCACGGCATCGCTGCCATTCCTGACGAACTCACTTCCGTCGAGGCCGCCCCTCTCCTCTGCGCGGGTATTACGACCTACAACGCTCTTCGCAACGCTGGTTTGCGCGGCGGAGATCTGGTCGCTGTGCAGGGCATTGGTGGCCTTGGGCATCTCGGCGTCCAGTTTGCGCGGCACATGGGATTCCATACTGTCGCCATCGGGAAGGGACGCGACAAGGAAAAGCTTGCGAAAGACTTGGGCGCTCACGTTTACATTGATACTGCCACCGAGGATGCCGCAGCGGCCCTGCAGCGTATGGGCGGGGCCAGAGCGATTCTCGCAACAGCCCCCAGTGGTGATGCTATGGGACCACTTGTGTCCGGTCTTGCCGTGCGCGGCAAGCTCATCGTCGTGGGTGTACCGGGGGACCCGATCCAACTAAATGCGTTCCCGCTTGTTTTTGGAGGGCGGTCGATTTACGGAAGCCTGGCCGGCACTGCAATCGATACCGAAGACGCGCTTGCCTTCAGCGTCCTGGAGAATATCCGCCCGATGATCGAGACAGCTCCTCTCGAGCAGGCTGCTGACGCTTACGCTCGCATGATGCAAGGCAAAGCACGGTTCCGCATGGTGCTGGTTGCAAAACAAGGAGCCGCTCGAAGCGCGCAGAGTGCAGCGTGAAGCCATGAGATCCAAAAGTTCGAGACGTAAGTTCTTGACGAGCGCCATCACATCCATCGCTCTGTTTCTGATAATTGGAATCAGATTTGTGGGCAGTGCCGAATCGAAGACTCCGCACAACGGAATACCGGCGAAGGCTAGTGATACGACACAGGAAAAAATAGCTCGGGCAATGTCCGCGGGACCGGATGATATTTCCAAGTCCGCGCGAATCGTCGATACAGATGCGCAGGGTAATAGAGTGATTCTCCGCGAGAGCAGCAACGGGTTCACCTGCATGCCCGGGAATCCAAACGTTGTCGGTGAGCCTCCTATGTGCATGGATGCCGCATCGATGCAGTGGGCATCTGACTTCCGTGCTCACAAGCCAAAGCCAACAAATAGCGTTCCCGGAATTACGTACATGCTTGCCGGTGCCACCCAGCGAAGCGATTCCGATCCTTATGACGCCACGAGTCCTCCTATTACTGTAGGTCCGCACTGGATGATTATGTGGCCGTTCGATCCGAAAACTACCGGGTTGCCGACCACACACAAGGCGACCGGCGCGTACATCATGTGGGCTGGGTCGCCGTACGCGCATGTGCACATCATGGGACGTCCTTAGAAGTATCGACGCCTCTATTTGTCCGATCCGTTCACATGTCCTGGCGGACGTGCCGGCCGCCAAGTAAGTCAATTCAGTACTGCAAA
>JGI25614J43888_10000007_pt1 | contig 85469 bp, 40 predicted proteins | sample GraSoi_2013_60cm_FD_43888 | JGI IMG/M metagenome (IMG submission 43888) | reverse complement strand
ACCTCCTGCAGGATCGTAGAAGCTAGTATTAAAATGTCTATCACTTAATAACATTGTAATTGCACCAGCTAGTACTGGAAGTGATAATAATAATAAAATAGCAGTTACAAATATAGCTCATACAAATAAAGGTAATTTATGTAATGTCATACCTGGAGCTCTCATGTTTAGTACGGTTGTGATAAAGTTTATAGCACCCAAAATTGAAGATATTCCTGATAGGTGAAGACTAAATATAGCTAAATCAACAGAACCACCTGAGTGTGATTGAATTCCGGATAGTGGAGGATAAACCGTTCAACCTGTACCGGCACCATTTTCTACTAAGGAAGATACTAGTAATAATATTAATGATGGAGGTAATAGTCAGAAACTGATATTGTTTAATCTAGGGAATGCCATATCAACTGCTCCTATTTGAACAGGTAATATATAGTTACCAAACCCTCCTACCATTGCTGGCATACTAATCTCCTTAAAATTTCTAATAAGGAAGGACTACCTCTTTACCCTAAACTCTAAAATTAACAGGGTATCTTGCGTATAGTCTCTGAGGATCCTACTCTGTAATATACGTAAGAAACAGTTATTTATTCCTACATTATATTATTTTGGTTTCCTGCTGATTGCCCAATTTCTATTATGTTACTGTATCCTACCTTTAAGTAGGTCTAGTCAATAGAACTCTAAGGGTGTTCCAGCATATAGCAAGAAAAAGGATTTATAGTATAAATCCTGGCCATGCCATTTTACCTAAAAGGCTAATTAATTAATAATGTTGTTGTATTTAGATATTATTATTTATAATTTTAAATTTTCATTGTTTTCGATATAAACCACTAGACTTATCTTCAAGGTATTTTCTAATGGTTCCTTTATCTCCCTTTAAATACCTAGAAGCTTCACCTATACTTGTGAAAGAACGAGTTAACTCAGGTTTAATTATATTTTCGGCTATTACGCTTTTACTTGCAGGCTGTTTAGGATTATATTGAACTCTAACAGATTCAATTAATGAAATTAAACGATTTGAACTTAGTATATTTTCATAAGGGTATTCAGATATAAAATCTAGAGTCAGATAAAATCTATTAAGATATAGATTTCCATTAGATATACAATTATCTAAAGATATGTGATGAATACCAATATTAGTATATAGCCATTGTTTTGAATCGGACACATATATCAATGATTTTGTGATAGTATCATATATATATATAGGTGTTCCTCTTAATTTACGTAATAGATCTCGTGCTTCTTGAGACATAGGGCTATGGTATCCGTTATAGCCGCCAGCTACTAAATCCACATTTAAACTTGGCGATAGAGTATCAATAAAATATTGTTCTAATTCAATCAGTTGTTCCCAAGTAGACCAAGATTCCATTATAAATAGAGTTAGTTTTACATTATTAAACCCATACTTATTAAAGTGTCGTAACACTTTACGATCTGATCTAGCTAAGATAGAAGGGAAAAAATAAGAACAAACTCTATTATACAGATTAATTGAACTTCCGATGTAAGCTATTTTTGTACCAATTATCTCAAAAAGATACACACCTTTAGCACCTTTAGCGCAATCAGCAATCTTTAACCGATTGTTATATGGATCTAGTATTTCAATCTTTTGATAAGGATGATTTAATCCCTTACGAGGTGTTATATTAGAACTAATAGATTTAGAATGTTTATTTTCAATAATCTTATTATAATAAAAATTTATACTTAATAGAAAAAAATATTTGACTCAATGACTAATATTTAAATAAATAACATATCAGAACTTATTATTAATTACCGTATTAAATGTGCAAATTAAGTTGACCATAAAGAATATCATTACAATTGCATGTGCAGTGATGATTACATTAAATAATTGGTGATCTCCTTGTAAATATTGTACACCCGGAGCAGCTAATTCTAGTCTAATTAAAACTGAGAAAGCTGTACCAATCATCGTAGTTAAAATATTATTAAATTAGTTAATCGCTGCGGTTTTTGGTTTTTAACTTAATAATAATTTATTGGGATTATATTTTATACTTCTTTTTTACTTGTTGAATATTTATTATAAATATGCACCTACTGGTACAACTGGCTTAACCTTAGTTTATTTTAATTTATCTTTATCTTTCCTAAAAAATAATTCAGATGTTTCCAATTAAAGTATGTTCTATTCCTATTCATTTTGTCTTTCAATTATGGAATTTTATTTAGACCTTTATTATCAGATTTAATAGGATGTTCTGTATTTTTAATAATTAAGTGAGTCTCACTCCAGCATAAGAAATATAAATATTTATAACTAAATAATGGAAAAATAGAAAAATATTTCACTACTTCAGCCGATCTAGTTGTACTTATATTTCTATCTCTCCAAGTAGATTTTTATCCAAACGGTCGTATATAGCAAGTTTTACAATACTAACACTTGCTATAAATAGATTAGAGATTGATTCCATTATTGATTTGTAGCCATCAAAAAGATCCATTTCTAATCTACTTTGACAAATTTCGTAAGTTGTAGAGACATGAAAATAGCTTTTACCTGCTGTTGTATCAGGAGTAGTAAATCTAATTTGAAATGAGGAATCATCTTCATAGAATACAGCTAACCAGCTATTGCTATATAAGGGGCTATTATCTAAAGGTAGTTTTCTATCTGTTTTATTAGCAATTTTAGAGTGAGGCATATTACTGTATACCCATTTAATTAATTTATGTCATCTAACAATTTTAGGTGTTATAAATTTACCAATAATAAAAATAAGTAAATCTATTATACCCTCTTTATTTTTTAATTACTAAATTGATGGCATTACTACTATTACTATTTTTAATACTACCAGAACCTAATATAGATAGAAAATTTTTAAGATAAAGGTTTATCTTTTGTTGTAAAGTTGATACTAATTGTAGGTTTTACTATCCAAAGAAGGAATTATAATAGTTCCGTTAGATTATATTAAACCTACCAAGTAATAGTATAATTGACCTTTTAAGTTAATTTGCTTTGGAGTATTAGCACTTAACTCTCTAAAGCTTTTTATTAAAGTTTGTATTTTTATACTTTGAATGACTTTCACTATTTAGGTAGGATAATAACTGAATCAGATAGAAATTAAACAAACATATAAATAATAGTCCTAAAAAGCAAGTACCTATTTATCTTTTTAATAACAAAGATAAAACCCTTAAAATTAGGAGTCTCGTTACGTTAAAATTTTAAATTCTTTTAAAACTAAAAAAAGAAGTATTCTTGCGTATAATCTCTAAGTTTATTATTAACTGCTGGTTTTCTTAAAATATCTATTATTAAATTTTTAACTTTCTTTTATATTCGAAGGTACGATAAAATATAAGTATATAATAACTATTAAGGCATTCCAGCAAATAGCAAGATTTAGATCAGGCATGATCAGCATACCAGCAAATACCGCAAAAATTAGATATAAAGTTCCAATATCTTTGGCATTTGTAGAGAATAATCATCTCGTCATACTTATTAAAATAAGTATGACTTACACCACTCCTATATTCATTACTAAACATTCAAAATTGAGTTTATATTATATTATAATGTTTCTTATTTATAATATATATATATAGATATATATAAGATATTTCATATGTAAGTAAAATACCTAAACTTATATTGAATATAAATTCAAATATGTCATCGGCATATAGAAAAATACATATTATATAATATATGATTATATTATTATATAATATAAACCTATAATAGATTGGTGTAGAATACTACGGAATAGAGGTGAGTCGAACACCTAAGGGTTTATAGCCCAGACAATTAGCAATCATCTTCTCTTACCAATGAACTATTCCCAATCAAAATATTCGCATATAATATATAGTATGTAGTACATAGTGTATACTATATGGCATATAGTATATTAATACTTCAATCATCATTAAAATAGTAAAAGGTTAAAGTATAAAAGTTTAAATATAAATATTTATTAAAATATAATATGTGTTTAAACTAATGAAAACAAGTGGAATCGAACCACTGACTTTCTCCTTAAAAGGGAGACACTCTAGCCAACCGAGTTCTGTTTCCAAATAATATGAATAAAATTAAATATATATATAATATCTGAGTCGACCAGACTCGAACTGGTATAATCCATTACCAAAAAATGGTGTTTTCCCACATTAAACTACAACTCATTATTATTGTAATTGATCTACTTTTAAGAAATAGAACTATAAAAATAAAATAAATAAAATATAATATATATAAATAAAGCTTATTAAGTCTTTAAATATAATAGATATATATTAAGTAAAAGATACTTAAAACTATAATATATATATATATATTTAGTTGAAACATAGATATAATATATAAAAGGGTAGTTTATATATAATCAATATAATTCATATATTACTATAATAATAAAAAATATATTTTTTAATTTATTATTAGTAACAGGTATTATTGTTCTCATTCTAGTAAGACTAGGATATCTTCAAGTAAATCTATTTGATCTATATACTATTATTTATTCTAATCTTTTAACTTTATTAATATTATCTTTTCTATTAATAACTTTAACTACATATATAGTATATATATTAATGAATTTTTGTTATAGAGTATATTGTACCTGTTGTTATATTAATGAATTAATAATTTATAGTATGTCTCAAGGTAATAAGGATTCAATGAAAATAAGTAATTATAACTTTATAAGATTAGACATTCTTATTACTTATATAATAAAAAATATATTTTTTATTATTATAGTACTCGGTATTTGATAAACAAGTTTAACTAAATTATTTAAGTAGTGAACAAATAATGTTAAGTTAATTATTATAATGTTAAATATTTTTTTCATAATATTTTAGATATTTTTTCCAAATATTTTTGAGATGAGTTTATACATATTATTATTATATATATTATATATATATTATTTTTTTTATTTTTATATATTATATATGATATATTATATCATATTTTTAAGGTTTAATAGGTATAAAACATATAAGATATATAATCCTAAATACTTAATACTTTAACTCATAATTAGTATTGAAATCAGATACAAATCAACAGTAATACATTTTACCACCATTATGGTATTAATTTATCCCGTTGTAATATAAATAACCAAAGGAAACCGTATATATAAAATAATACTATTACTATTACTATTACTATTACTATTATTATTATTTTAAAGATAAAATTTATCTAAAAATAATGAAAATTTTAATATTTTTATACAAAATAGCATAACAATTTCCTAATCCTTATAACTAATAAAAATGTAATTAACTTCTTATAAACATTGTACCATTTGATAAAGGTAAGAATGTATATAACGTTTAAATCACAATATAAAAAATTATTCAGATATTAGGATATATAGGTATGTAAATAAAAATAAAATATATATATTATATGTATTATATATATATATAATATATTATATATATTATAGTATAGTATACAAGACTAGACACTAAACTATTATAGTTTATCGGTTGGAGAATAATATTACCAATCGTAAATATTCAAACATTATTATTTATATAATATCAAATTATATTATATTATTAAATAATAATAATAATAAAGATATACCTAAATATTAACACGAAATTAAATCCTTAATTAGCTATACTAATTACACTTAGTGTAGCTAATATTTGGTTAACTTATCAAATATACATAGCCAATTGTCGAAATTCGGGAATGATCCAAAAATAATTTTTTACAAGAAAATCGTTTTACCAATTAAACTATTTCGACCAAATAATAAATAATTGATTATTTATAGAAAAATAAGATATAACCCTTACCAGAATCGAACTGGTGCCAGCCGCATGAAGAGCGATGGTACTACCATTATACTAAAGGGTCTAAGTATAACAATTTAGATATTTTTAGATTTAAAGCGTTATTAGGACTTGAACCTAAATCAACAGAACATGAGCCTATTATGCTACCACTTACACTATAACGCCTTTTATAAATTTATCATTATACACAAACATATCCACTTTTATTTATATATTTTTATAATATTATTAATAGTTTTATCTTAATTATAACTGAAAAGTTTAGGTTATTTGATTTTATCTCTTAAAAATCAATAATATTGATTCTTGCTATAAATTTATTATTTAAATCAATTTTACTATTATTTTTGGTCATTTATATCCTAATATTCTACAATATTACCTGACCATATCTAACCAATTATATTTTTATATATTAGAGTATTATTATCAGTTATAAGTTAATGAAATACTAATAAAGTCAAAAATTTAGGTATAAATAGAATATTATACTTGTAAAATCTATTAAAAATAGGGAATTATATAACTAATTTAAAGAAAGTAAAGTTAAAAATAATTACTATTGAAATTAAAAATATAAGAAATAATTAGGAAATATCCTAAAAAATTTTAATAAGAAATTTATAATAAAAATGAATGGGGTATATAATAAAGATAATAATGAATATATCATATATACTAATAATAATATTAACTAATAAATTTATAATTTATTATTTATTTTAACCCATATATCTAAAACTAAAATAGTTAAATTTAATTATATCCCTTGAATTTTAGTTTTATGAGCAGTAAATTTTAAGGCTCCAGAAGAAATTTCATATACAAAACCTACCGTTAGAATAGAGAAGAAAATTAAAACTATTCAGAAACCATAAGAACCTACTTGATATAATACAGCAGAGATAGGATAAATTAATAATATTTCCAGATCGAATACTAAGAATAGGATAGCAACTACATAGAATTGAATTGAAAAAGGTTGTCTAGTTTGTCCTTGAATTGAAAATTCTCCACATTCAAAAGGAGTTACTTTTTCTGAGTCAGGTCTATGCACTGCAAATAATAAGTTTAAACCTAATAAAATAAAAGATAAAACAGGTACAAATATAAATAATATAAATAATGAATTCATGTCTAACAAGTAAATATACTTAAAGCCAGAAGATGAGTACTATTTAATATAATTGAAGGATTTAGTATAAATAACATTATAGTCATTGTTAATACACTGATTGTCATACTATGTATATTTGTAACAGATATAGTTTTATTAGATTTATTGTTAAAATTTTCTACTTCTGTATTTAAGATATTTGAGTTATTTTTAGTATCTGTAATTGAAGTAGGGAAGTGAATTACCTTAATAATTTGTAAATAATAAGAAGCACTAATAACACTAACTAATATAGCTATAATACTTAAGAAGTAGTAACCACTATAGGTAGCAGAGTAAAGTACTTGCTGTTTTGCAAAGAATCCTACTAGAGGTGGAACACCCGCCATACTAAATAAACAAATTGCAAGACTTAAACTTAGAATAGGATTATTAATAAATTGTGCTTTTAATTCAGATATATATCTAATATCTAAATTACTTTGAATATTTAAAGGAGTATTAATACTTTGATTTTTCCAATATGTATTTAAACTATAACCAAATACTAAAATGATTAAAAATGTATTTAAATTAGTTAAAGAATATTGTAATATATAAAATATTAATGATTCAGTTGATTGTTCAGTATTAACAGCTAAAGCTAGTAATAAGAAACCAACATGAGATATTGTACTATAAGCTAATAATCTCTTTATTTTATATTGAGCTAAACCTACAACAGTACCAATGATTAAAGATAGTAAAGAAGAAAATAAGAATAAGTTTCTAAGAACATTCTCACCTTGAGTAATAATATTATCTTCACCTTTAATTAAAGATGCGAACGAATAAATATTATTAGTAATAGAAGATGTATCTGTATTTATAAATAAACCACTTTCTAATTTTAATAAGAATATAACAATGGCTATTTTTGGCATAATTGTTAATCAAGTAGTAATAATTGTAGGTACTTGATCATATACATCGGGTGCTCAATTATGGAAAGGTGCAGCAGCAATCTTAAATAAGAAACCTGAAACAATTAATATTAATCCTAATAGAAACCCTCTATGTCCAGATATATTAGAAATAGGATCTAATCCTATTGTAGAAGCTTCAGGTAATCAAATAGAAGGAACAGAGAATAAGCTATATAAAGCTTCTAAATTAGTTAAACCTGTATAAGCATAAATTAAACCAGCACCTAATAAAATAAAACAAGAAGATAAACCACCTAATAAAAAATATTTTAATCCTGCACTGGTTACAGATTCTGATTCTCTATATAATGAAGCTAATAAATATAAAGCAAACGATTGTAATTCAATACTTAAATACATTGAAACTAAATCATAGCTAGATATTAATAATACTCCACCTAAAGTAGTAAATAAAATAATTAGAGAAAATTCAGATAGAACAGGTGTAGTATATGTAACTGCTAGATGAAAGTTTTCACTTTTTTCTTTATTGGCTAATTTATTCTCATTTAATTCTATTTCATTTTCTATTTTTTGAATAAATGCTTTATTTTTCTCTGCTATTAATTTATTAATATAAGTGTTAGAATATCAAGGCATTAATATAAAAGCACCTATTATATATATAAATATTTCTAAACTTAAAGAAATATTACTTACTTGGAAATAACCACTAAATATACCTAAACCTGAACCTATATTGTCTAGATATAACATATTAAATGATAACATTGCCGCATAAATTAACATAATAGAAGTGATTCGAGAAAATAAGATTGGAGTTATTTTTGATTGTTGAGTATTTTGTAAACCTATAGCTACAATTAAAGTAAGAATAGTTATAATTACCATTACTAGCTCTAAATTTGAACAAATTTTACATATTCTATATAAGAATCAATTTTTATAATATAGAGCTAAATTTTTTATTTAAAAATTTAATTTATGTAATCTATTTTGTTTAACTAAATTCTTAATAAACTAATGGGACTGTGATGCTATAGTAGTATAAAAATACTGTAACCCACCCACAAAATAATTTTTGTTGTTTTGGTTTGTAGTTAGAAAACCTTTAAGACAAATTTTGTATAATTTATTCTTATATGATTGATTTGACACTATTTCATTGATGTAATCTTTTACTTTTACTATAAAAAATTATTCAAAGAAGAAAATTAACCAAAATTTTTAGAATAAATAACTGAATTTAAATCTAAATATCAATAGATTAGGTATAGGTTTCATATATTTCAAATTTTTGATATATTTAATTTATATCATATATTTAATATATTATTATAAATATATTAGTTTTAAACAAACTACAGTGTTATATACTAATAATTTTTTAAATATTTTTAATTACTGTGAAATTACCACGAATCATTTCGTTTTCTATACAGAATGTATATGTAGATATACCTTAATTAACCTTGAACCTTCCAAAATTCTATATAATATATAAATATATATTCATCCATTCCTTTCTTATTGATTTTTAACAGGAAAAGAAAAAATTAGAATTTCAGCTGTAGATTTCTTAACTAATACATTTTAATATAGCTAATATAGCTAATATAGCTAATAAGTAGAAAGTAGGAACTAGGGATAAATAGTAATATAGTAATATAGTAATATAGTAATATAGTAATATAGTAATATAGTAGTATAGTAACCTAATTCTGTACTTAAAAAAGTAATGTGATAATTCCACTTATTCTAATTAGAAAGATAAATAAAAATAGTATAGGGCAGAGTTCCAGATTCGAACTGGAATCTAGCATCGCCACAGGATGTAGTTTTACCAATTAAACTAATTCTACCTAAATATTGTAAATAAGAACTTATTTAACTCTTATTATAAAATACGCTACTTATATAAATAGTAAAGGGGAGTAAGTAAAATACTCATTCATTAAATATTTAACTACGCTCCAACTCGTTTAATCAGACTTTGCCAAAATTTTTTGGTAACTGAGTCAAAGTAATAATAACTAATAAGTTATAAATATTTATGAATTGCGTACTAGATTTTAACTAATTAGAATCAACATATTTAGTATTTAAAATAAATAAAGATGAAATAAAAATTATAATAAGTCTCATTTCAGTAAGATTACTATTATTTAGTAATTGATCATAGCTTAATAAAGTACTGTTGAATATAAAAGGATAGAATAATATAAATAGAATACTAATTAAACCTAATACAATATACAATGCATAACTTGTAACTATTCCTGTATCTAATCGACTAATATTAGCAGCTGTATTCATTAACAAATTAGATATACCAAAAGGTCCTACTAATTCTATAATACCTCTATCTAAAACTTTAGAAACTGTATATCCTAATTTTAGACCAGCACCTATAATATATTTATTGTATACCACATCTAATAAGTATTTACCATTTAAGAAAGTATATAATCTTCTTCCGAAACTTCTTCTAAGATTTAATATTGAATTAGTTAATGAAGAAGGTGAGTCAGTTAAATCAATTAGTACATTCGGTATATAGTTATATAAAATAATAGCACTAATAGCTGCAAATATACTTCCAATAGTTGGTAATAATTTCAGTAGTAAAGGTAAAGAGAATTCAGCTTCTACTAAAGTAATATTAGTAGGATGTGTAAATATACTATTACCAAAGAAATCTGTACCTATACCAACAAATAAGTCAGAAAATACAAAACCAAAGAATATACTAAATAAACTTAATATAGTTAAAGGTATAACTACTGATAAACTAGCTTCATGTGAATGTAAGTAATCATTTTTAGGTGCATTAGGATAACTTCAGAATACTAGGGAAATTAATCTAAAAGAATAGAATGCTGTAAATATAGCAGTTAAAGTACCTAATCAATAAGCTATTTGACCACTAAATTGGTATTGAGCATAAGCTAATTCAATGATTAAATCCTTCGAGTAGAATCCAGTCATTCAAGGTAAAGCCATTAAAGATATAGAACCTATTAAAATAGCTGTATATGTAAATGGTAAGAATTTTTGTAAACCACCTAATTTTCTAATATCTTGTTGATCAGCCATTGAATGGATAACAGCACCAGCAGCCAAGAATAGTAAAGCTTTAAAGAAAGCGTGATTTACCATGTGGAATAAAGCTACATTATATTGACTTAATCCTATGGCCATAAACATATACCCTAATTGAGATACAGTACTAAAGGCAATAATTCTCTTCATATCGTTTTGTAATAGACCAGTTGATGCTGCAAAGAATGAAGTTAAAGCACCTAATCAAATGATAAATAATAGAGCGTTTGGAGAGTATTCTAATAATGGAGATGATCGTACTAATAAATAAATTCCGGCTGTAACTAGTGTAGCAGCATGAAGTAAAGCAGAAACTGGTGTTGGACCCTCCATCGATCAAGGTAATCAGGTTGTACCTAATTGAGCTGATTTAGCTACAGCTCCACCTAGTAGTAAGAAAGAAATAATAGTTAATGAAATTTCATTCATATAGGGTACTAAACTGAATATGGTTGAATAATCTAAATTACCAAATACTCAAAATATACTAAATAGGCCTAAACTAAATAAAGCATCACCCACTCGATTTTGTGTTAAAGCTAATATACCGCTCTTATTAGCAGCTATTCTAGTATACCAGAAATTAATTAATAGATAAGATACTACTCCGATACCTTCTCAACCTAAGAATAATACTAAATAATTTTCTCCAGTTACTAATACAATCATGAAGAAAGTGAATAGTGATAAATAAGAAAAAAATCTTTGATTGTGAGGATCTTCTGCCATATAATTAGTTGAATATAGGTGTACTAAAGTTGAAATAAATAATACAGGTATTAGCATAGAAACTGTTAAACTATCAAATAAAAAACCTCAGGAAATATTCAGAAATTCTGAATTTACTCAGCTAGTTATATGAATTGACACAGGGCTGTCACATACACCAACTTCATAAAAAGCTATTATAGATAAAATAGAGGTAATTATTAAACAAGTTATAGTAATAATGTGACTTCCAGTAACACCTATCTTTCTACCTAGTAGGCCTGAAATAACTGAACCTAATAAAGGTAACATTAGAATACTTAAATACATTAAGTTCTTAGTGAAATATTTCCTCTTAATCTATAATAAGCTACAAGAATACTTAAACCAATAACAGATTCAGCACCAGCAATTGAAATTATGTAAACACTAAATGTTTGACCTACACTATCATTGAAACTGTATGAACTAATTAGTATTAATAATGTTACAGCTAGTAGCATTATTTCTATACTTATTATCATTAATATTATATTTTTTCTATTTAGTACAAAACCTAGTATACCAATTAAAAATAGTAATAGAGATAAATTCATAATATATTGTTGTAAAAATCCTTAGGGAACCGGGAAAATATTGATGTATATAATTATATAAGAAAGGGGATTAACTAAATAACCCTTCCTATATCTTATATAATTTAGTTTAACCTATAGTAGTTAATAAGTTATTATAATCATATAAAGGTGGTGGGGTTATATAAACATATGAATAAACTACCTATTCAAGGGATAGGTTGCTATGAGATAATATCCTTTAGATATTACAGATAATATATAGTTAAACCTATACAAATATATTCAAATACTAATTTTTTATTAAAGTTCAGATAATTCAGATAAACTCTATTATATTTATTATTTAAATATTTTAATAATTTCTCCCTAATTTTAAAAATAATATAGGGTATATCAAAAATAGTTAGAATTTGATAAAATAATAAATGAATTATTACATTAAAAAAATATAACATTGTAAGCTAGTTTAAAATATAGAATACTAATAAGTCTTAGGATTTAATCCCAAAATTGAGATAATTTCATATATAGTAGCACTATAAAATAGAGTTAATAGTAATAGTGTTATTTTTAATATTCATTCTTTCATTAAGAATGAAAATAAATATTAAACTTGATCTAATCAAACTAAGAAGTTTTCAGCTTCTACACCTTGAACTACACAAGGCATAAATCCATGATAAGTACCACATATTTCTGAGCATTGCCCATAGAATGTACCTACTCGTTTAATAATTACAGAAGTTTGATTTAATCGACCAGGCACTGCATCAATTTTTAAACCTAATGCTGGAACAGCAAAGTCGTGGATAACATCAGTACCAGTTACAATAAATCTGATGTGAGTATCAACAGGGACTACTACTCTGTTGTCTACATCTAATAGTCTAAATTGACCAACTTCTAAATCACTTTCAGGAATCATATATGAATCAAATGAGATAGCATCTCCATCTTCTTTAATAAAGTCAGAATATTCGTAAGATCAATATCATTGATTTCCTGCTACTTTAACCGTCATTGCTGGTGATATTACTTCATCTAACATATATAATAATTTAAATGAAGGGAACGCAATGGCAATTAAGATGAAAGCAGGTGTAATAGTTCAAATTAATTCTATTAGTGTACCGTGAGTAGCATATTTATATGTAATAGGATTATTTTTAACGTTGAAATTTAATATTACAGAACCTAACATTCAGAATACACCAACAGAAATTAATACTAAATAGAAGAAGATAGAGTCGTGCAGATCCACTATTCCTGACAATCCAGGACTAGCACCATCTTGGAATCCTAATTGTAATGGTTCTGGAACATCATTAAAAATAGGATTAGCAATAATATTAAATATTCAATTGAACATTTTTATAGTCTATTTTATACTGTCCTATATATAAATATTATATATGTATATATATTATATTATTATTAATTTAGATGATTAATCATCTCTTTCCTAGAACCTAAACCAAGAATAGTAGTTATTAGTTCTAAGAGCAAAGACAGTTCCTAAACTGTTTCTTCTATAAACTTTGTTATTTATAATTTTATTTATAATTTTATAAAACAATATATTCTAAAAATAATCTATAACTTCCATTTATTGAACTAATTACTATATTCATTTGGTATAAAATTATTAGTATAGTGTTATACTATATAACTATTTTATAACTTAAATTGCTATATATTTTAACGTAAGTATGTAATTATGTTGCAAATAAAATTAAGATATTGTAATAAATATACTAAATAACATTATAGAATTTAAGAGGTAGAGTAATCGAAACTCTGTCTGTAAAGTGTAAATTTACTGCTAAACCACTCAGCTAACCTCCTGGATATAAAACTAAATATGTAATAATCACTAATATATGTAAAATATATAATATTGCAACTTAATTGCTCTAATGGTATGCTGAAAAAATATGAATAAAATTATTATTAATGAAATGTAATATAATAATATTAATATAATAACAATAATATATATGAATTAAAAAAGGGGGATATATTATTAAGTTCTAGCAATAATTAAAATAAAAGCAAATTTAAATACTGATAATCTAAAACAGTTCCTACTAGCCCAAACTTCAAATCCTAAAACAGGATTAAACGAGAGGGAGAGATACTATTATATATCAAAAATTAAAGTGGATATAAAAAATATAATACAGCCTCACCTTCCAGTAAGGCTACCATGCTATGACTTATCGAATGTCACTCACAATAACTGGACCCAGTTACCAGCATCTTTATTAATTAATCAATTGACTTTGGCAGCACAATAATTTAAAAAAATAAATCAAAAATAGTGATCCCATTTTTATTCTAAATTTTGAATTCTAGGCATATCACTGATTAATTAAGAATAATGAACTGACTACCATTTCTTCCTTATTGAAAAGCTTCTCCCGATTGACAGACAGTTAGTTCATCCTAAATTAAAACTTCACCGTTGCGTTAGTGATCAACGATTACTCGAAATTCCTGCTTCATGCTGCCGAGTTCCAGGCAACAATCTGTCAAAATTTAAATAGTCAGTTTTTTGTGATTAGCTCCTCTGTATCCCTAATCTGATTATTCTAAAAATATAAATGATACCATAAAATAAAAGAAAGGGTTAGTATCGCATCACTTTGTTCTGAGCTTTTGCAGCACGTCTATAGCCCACTTCATTCGGGTCATAAGGACTTGTCTTAGCCCCAAAAAGATTCTTTATATCAAAAAATCACTATTAAACCTAAATTAATAGTAGGGATTGCGTTCGTTAGTGGAATTAACCTCACATCTCATGACACGAACTGACGACAGCCATGCAACACCTGTAATATAATAAAAACTTATAACATAAGACATAAGTTATTTATCCCAAACCCGAAGGTTTAGACCTTAGTATTAAGGTTAATATTCAAGAAGTGGTAAGATTCTACGCGGGTTAGCGAATTAAATAACATGCTTCACTTCGTTTGCTTTAGGACCGACTAATTTTTTTGTTTTCACTTTTGCAAGTATACTGGCAAGGCGGAATGGTTATCGTATTCACTTCGACACTTACTGTTATAGTAAATATCTTCCATTCATCGTTTACAGTTAGGGGTAATAGGGTCTCTAATCCTAGTTCCTGTCCTAACTTTCGTGTCTCAGCGTCAATCTTTATTGGAAAATGGCCTTCGCAATTAGGATTCCACTCAGGATCTAAGGATATCAGCCCTCCTCTAAGTATTTTATTAACCTCTATAAGATTCTAGCCTATTCATAAATAAGCCGCCTACAAACCCTTTATGCCCATTCAAGATGATTAACGTTCGCGTCTCTGGTATTACCGAGTCTTCTGGCACCAGAATTTGGACGACACTATTAGTTAGATTCGTATTTAATCTTAGAAATAATGAATTTATAAGATTCCTATCCTTAGATTTTTAATCTTTCAGTTAGCTCGTTCACTCTTGCGAGCATTGACAAATATTCTCGGCTGCTGGTAGTTTTAAACTACTAGGGTAGATTTCATACCCAATGTGGCCATGGTCTCTTACAAGATTGGCTATTGATCGTTGGCTTGGTAGGCCTTTAACCCCACCAACTACCTAGTCAAGTTAAATTAAAATCCAATAGCGAGAATTATCTCTTTGTTTATATCCTATTTACGAATACTAAAGGGTATCTAATTTAATATTACTCACCTCTACACCTTTTAACTTAAATCTTCTATTTGACCTATAAATTTATAAATTTGTAAATCTATAAATCTGTAAATCACCCTATTCTAGTGCCAATAGACTGAGGGTGTGGTTTTCATAGAATAGTTTATTAAAATGATTTGCATGCCTTAAACTACTGAATAACGTTCAATCGGAACCAAAATTAAATTCTTCTGTAATATTCAATACAGGCTAGCTGTATCTTATAATATTCATAAATATCCTATTTTTAATTTTTAGGATTATATGATTTTTCTGTTTATGTCTCTTTTATAAATATATACATATATATTTATATATATTCCTACAATCTTATAAATAGTGAACAATTTAAACAATTATTTTTTCAATATCCTTTACGTGCAAAACCTAATTTTAGTTTGAGTTTTAGTCAAACATTTATGCCTACTCAGATTTATAATATAAAATAAAATTTAAATATTGTCCTCAATAAGGAATACTTATATAAAGATGAACCGAAAAAATTCCTCACCTCCTCTAATAAGAAGTAGACCCCTTTTCTCAGTGAAAGTCTTCTTCATAAGGGTATGTATAAAGATTGTAAATAAAGAGGGTATACATCTCTCAGTAGTTGTAGCAGCAGCGACAACTGTATTACTGGCAATTGTACCAGCACTAGAAACTACAGCATCTCCAATAACTTTAGCTGTATTATCTACTATACTTTTTTTTGTAATCTAAAATTATAATATTTATCATCTTTATTTATATTCACAACTGTATTTTTTTCTTTATCTATTTCTGATTATTATTTATTCACTAATGATACATTATTATATGATGTATTATTAATATTAGTATGAGTATTAGTATTAGTATGAATATTAGTATTATTATTTATATTAGAAATAATATCATCATTTGAACTACAATATACCTAATCACCAACTATATATCATATAACAAATAAAATTAAACAAATTATTGTATATATAACACATTTTTGTGCTCATCTTATGATAATTCTATCAGAATAATTAAAATTATCAAATATAAACAATCACACTAAAGCTGCAATAATAGAAGTAACATCATATGCAATTACTTCTGAATAGGGATTATATCCATAGATATACAAAAAATATAAAAGCTGAATACACAATAGCCAGACATTCTAATCAAATATCATATTCTCTCAAAAGGCTATGGTTGAAAACAGAATGGAGTTGTTTTAGATTGTTAAGGAACTTAAAACAATGCCAGGCATTGTTTATTAAATTAATAAATATATTTTTCATACCAATTCTTTTTCGGATTCGAACCGAAATCTGTTGTCTTAGAAGGACAATATTTTACCATTAAACTAAAAGAACTTAATATATTCATCTAATAGTTATAATTTTTATTATTACTATCCCACTTCCAATAAAATTGGGTGAAGTATCTTTGAAGGTTTGAGTAAAATTCATTTATACTTATACCATAATACAAATATATGAGATAATTATATAATAGATATAGTCTTTAATTAGTATTGAGATACATAAATAACTATCTAAATTTTAGAGTTAAGAGGGAATTGAACCCTAATTTATCAAATTTGCAATTTGACTACAGAACCATCTGTAAACTAAACTCTAATTAAATTATATTAAATTTAGATCTATTTAAATATTAATCATCATATCTCTTTTAGTGTTAACAAACTTAACCTCTCAGATTTTATACAAATAGTTTCTATTACCTGATTAAAGGTAAAATTTTTAGACTATATGGTATAACTTCCCTAAATTTTAATAAATTAAGATTTAACTATCTAATACTAGAATAATAAGAATAACAGTAATGAGTGTAAATTAAAATTTAAGTATTAATTAAGAATAATAGCAGAAATCTGTAAGAATCTAGCCAGTACCAATAATATCCAGAAGACATAAATATAAATTTATGATATTTAATAAATTAATTAATATACTTATATCCTAAGTCATAGATATACATACAAAATTTGAACTATTATTGCAACACCAACAACTATTCCTTAAACAAACCAAAAAATTTGGTTTGGTTTGGTTTGTTTGGTTTTCTTCATCTTTCTTATTTAACTCAGTAAAACTTATTATAAACTAAGTAGTTAATTATTTAGTTACATCATTAAATAAGAAAGAATTATAGTCACCTCTCCAAAATTGGTAAATCCAAAATTACGTGATGGGGGATTTCTATATAAAAATACCTTTAAATTTGTACCATATATTAAGATATTTGAAAAAAGGACGGAACTAGGTTAGAATCTCCTTTTTAACTTTATAATAAGTAAGTAAATGACTTAGATATCAAATAAATATATATTCAATGAAAAATAAAGTTATAAAAACTGTAATAAATAAAAAATTTAAAATATATTTAAATATAGAGAAGGATATGTAAGATTAAAAAAGTTAAAAATTAACTAATTTTACCGTGACTCAACCAAATTCTAATACTGAAAGCACCTTTTTTATTTTTATGAGTAAATGTGGATGATTCAACAATATTATACTTATTTTCAGAGATACCACCCTTATAAGCTGTTTTAACTGTTCGTTTAGGTACAACCTTTTGTTTAGCTAATCTACCTGAAATTTTTAATTTCATACCCGTTAAATAAGTCCTTAGATCATTATTACAATGAATATAGTCATTAGAATCAGAAGATTTAGTCAAATCTTTATTATCCGATAATCTATAATTAAACAAATTTAGTTTAAATAAATCATCATCAGTCTTTTTAACTAAAATACTATTAGGAGTAATAGAACTAATACTATTTATAACTTTCTTATTAAAAATATAAGTTACAGGAGTTAATATTTTATATTTATTTAATAATAAATATTTAATTCTAGAATAAGAAAGGTTTTTACCATTTATTCCCACTAATTCAGATAATATTTTGCTCTCATGATAAGGATAATTTAATCTAACTAATTCTACTTCTACATGTGTTTGTAGTAAATGAGATAATAATAAACCTAAACTATTTAAATAATCAGTATTAAATAAACCATTATAACTGTTATATTTAACTCGGTTTATAAGTTTATTCGCTACTTTTTCAGCTTTGAATTTAATACTATTTATCTGTTTATTTTGTAATGTTAAAGGTAATGATGATTCAATTAAACTAGAATTATTTAAACTATTAGATCTTAAAGAATTAACAGAATTAAAATTTTTGAATAAATTAGATTTACTTAATCTATTTTTAATACTTCGTCTTAAAATATTAGAATAAATTTGTTGATATTTTTGGTTAATAAATTTTTGACTTACTACATCCTTTTTATAATAAAATATATGTATATTTAATTTTTTGGGTGTTACATTAATTACAGGTTCACTTATTAAACAACCGAAATGTTTAAAATATGCATTAAGTATAGTAGATAATTTCATTTTTAAACTTGTATATTTTAACTTATTTTGCATATTATAGTAGAATATCATATTTTTATCCTTTATAATTGAATTAGTTACCTTAAAGTCAGTACTACTTAGTTTTTGTATTAAGTTTTGAAGCAATAATCAAATTTACATTTAAACTCCTCTTTTCTTTACTCTTATCTAATATTCTACCCTCCTGTAATACAAAAGGATACCTAAAATGTTAGATACTAAGATTACATAGATAAGTTTTTGCGATATCGTATTAATTATTTACTTAAATTTACCCAAGTAAATATGTTATATATTACTATATATATTATTATATATACGCAACATAATTTCGTGATTATATAATTTATTTTTAGTGAGAGCAGAATAATTCAAAATAAGCTGAATTATTAAACTTATTTGAGTATTTAACTAGTTTTATAGTGAGTAATTTTTAATTTTTATTTATTTCGATACTTTTATTTGTATATTTTCTCTTTTCTCCTCTATTATATTAAATATTAAATTACAATTAAAATACAAAAAGTCAAAGTAAGTCAACTTTTTCATTACTTCATTAATAATTTTAAAGTTAAAGATTAAAAAAGTATACCTATATTAATATAAAATTAATAATTAACAAATAAATAATATATTATTAAATTTAAAATATCTTTATTTATTATTTGGTCAATATCGATATATAAATTTAATCTATATAAATTATATTAGGGGGTTAAATTAATAAGTTCAACCTAAATTAAGAACCTCATCAATATACAAGAACGAATAAGAATAATCAAACAACGTCAACAAAATGCCAGTAAAGTATAGCACTTTCATAACCTAAATGGTGATTATCTGTTAAATGATAGGCAAATATTCTTAATAGTCCTATTACAATAAATATTGTTCCTACTATAATATGCATACCGTGTAAACCAGTAGCAGCAAAGAAAACAGTTCCATAAACAGAATCAGCTATTGTAAATCCAGCTGTAGAATATTCTACATATTGTAGTCCTGTAAATATTAAAGCTAAAATTATAGTAAAGATACCTCCTATAATAGCACCAGATCTATTACCTTGTATTAAAGCATGGTGACTTCAAGTAATAAAAGCACCACTTGATAATAATACTAAAGTATTTAATAAAGGTATAGCAAAAGGATCTAAAGGAGTAATACCTAAAGGTGGTCAAGAACTTCCTATTTCAATAGTAGGTGCTAAACTTGAGTGTAAATAAGCTCAGAATACCGATAAAAAAGCAAAAACTTCACTTACAATAAATAAAGCCACACCTATAGTTAAACCTTTTTTAACTTCAAATGTGTGATGTCCTAGATAGGTACTTTCAGTAACTACATCTCTAAATCATAATGTCATACCTCCAGCTGTTAATAAGAAACCTAATGTTAATAATGTACCACCATTCGCAAATCCGTGCATATATAAAACAGCTGAAACTGTAAATGTAAATAATGAAAAACTTGTTAAGATTGGTCAAGGTGAAGGATCAACTAAATGGGAAGGGAAAACTTGATAATCCGTTCTTTTTACATCTAAATGTTTCATTTTTTTTAATTTAGTTTATCTTATGAAAGATAGGTGTCACACCTTTTTCTATCTATCTATTTATATCTATTGAACCTATAAATGAATTAGGTTACATTTAGTATACTTGTATACTAAAAATTTGTAATATAAAAAGATATTCAATATAAGTATTAGGTTATTTGAATATTCTTATATAAAAACTATTATAAATTAAATTTCTATAAGAATAGATTAACCAACTATAGGTTTATAAGGTTACAAGGAAAAGACTATTATACCGAACGGATACAATGAGATTCGAACTCATGAAACATTACTATGTTTAACCGTTTTCAAGACGGTCGTATTAAACCAAACTCTACCATATATCCTAAATTATTTAGAATGAATATTTTAGATTATATATATATATATAATCACTACATATCAAAGTTATATATAGATAAAATTGTATTAATAATAATAACCTAAAATATAATGTAATAATTAATTCATAGATTAATTAATATACCATAAGATATGGTTAATATTGAGAAATTATAGGATATTTAATTAAAATTTTAAAGAATTTAAGGCCGGCGGGAATTGAACCCACATAAGATCCATTATGAGCGAATTGCATTAACCAATTATGCTACAGCCTTTACCTTTATCATATTTAAAGTATCTAGAATATTACAGAATATATTATAAATAATATTAAATCTATAGTTCCCATATTAAGTTTGACTATAAAAGATAACAGTGGGAGTAAATTATAACTAGTCTAATAAAAATTAGGATGAAAAATATATCTAATTTATCTATTAGAAAGATAGATAAAAATTAGTATAAAATAGGTTAAAAGCTTATATGTTAAATAAGAATATTAGGGTGGATTGGAATTGAACCAATAATGATCGAAGATCAATTTTTTTACAGAAAACCCCTATTACCAATCAGGCACCACCCTATGTAGTATAATTATATATAAATACATTTCATATGAATATGTCATTCATTCATTTTTGACTTACTTCTTTTACTTATTTTAATAATAAATTATATTTTATTTATAATATTATAAACTAGATATAATATATAACAAATGTGTTGAATATTTGAATAGTTATTATATTACTATTCTATCACATTCTTAGATGATAATTTTATTTTTATCTGTTATCTTCCATACTGTTTCAATTATTTAAATTATTTAAATTATTACTATAATTTGTACTTATATTGTCTTCTTCTTCCCTTCCCATTACGGGAGTTCTTAAATTAATATTGGTACTATTATTTACCAATTCAAATTCTGTTCCTATAGTATTATTACTATACTCCGTACTATATAACTTTATATTATTAAATAAATTATTATAGTCCCTAATTGGAAGAGTATTTATTAATGACATTGTTCTATGTATGACATTAGCATACTGTACTAATATAACTAATATAAATAGTAATATTATATTAATTATAGAATATATTGTATACTTTTAAATTATAAGATAATTAATTAAATATATAATTAAAATTAATGAGTAGTCAATTTGTTTATTCATGATTATTGTTGTATATTTTATTTGTTAAAAAAAGGAGGCAAAATATTTTAAACTATACAACCTCCAAAGTACGGTATAGCCAATTTTTAGGTAAAGGGGTTAATATTATAAAAATATAATTAAATTGAAATCTTATTCAAAATAGAATATATACTTCTTTTCATTTGAAGGATATAATTGTTAGAGTTGCACATTAGTATAAAATTTTTGTATATTGTAAAATATATATTTAAATTAATTAAATCTATGTTTAAACCTAAAAATAATACTTACCTTGTTAAATAAGTATCCTAATATTAAATGTGAAATTGGAACTAAGTTTTCTATAGTGACAATAGCTATTAAACCTAAAACTCCCCCTAAAAAGGAGTTGCTAATTTAATTCCTTGCTGAATGAATTCATTGGTTTTCAGGATATCTCTGGCTTGATGTACATTAAGGATATCTTGTTTTACAACATTACCCATCTGTGAGGCAAATTCAGAATTTTGTTTCATTACATCATGAATATTTACCATTTTATTGGGATTATATAAAAAATCATGAAAATTTGTGATTCCATTTAACTCATATACTGAAGTAACAAATTATGGTCGTAAATGTTTAGCATGTTCAGGTAATATAGTATACATTTCTTGTAAATTTATAATGTGTGTAGTCATTGTTTCTCAATGTTCTTTAGCCAGATCCTCAGCATAGTTTAAATAATCTAAATATAAATAACCAAATTTACTCATCATATAAACAAAGTAAACAATTAGAAATACCATAATCATAAGTTTTCTATAAAAAAATACACTCAGAATAATTTTAGGTAATGTGATATAAACTCCTCATAGATTTAACCTAAATCTTGAATGAGATGTATCATATATATAACTAAATCCTTTATGAAATATTTCATACATATTAGGATAGTTATCTAAATTAAAGAATAATTTATAGGTATTTAGAATACCCATTTTAATAGTTAAAAATACATTTTTTGTTATCATTGTATATAAATATAAGTATTTAATATAAGTGCTAAATAAAAATGAGTTATTTTTTACAAATACTAACCTTAGTGAAGTGATAAATATTAATTTTAAGTAAAAGTTTTTTTTTCATTAATGAAAACTTTCACCCATATATGGATATGAATATGTATTATATAGATAGGTTGATTATATCATAAATTATATTATTAATTTATCTATATATTAATACAAATATATTGAATGTGATTATTACTAACAACATAATAAATATTATGAAAGTATTTCAATAAAAAGAATAGCTTTTTAATTTTCTCCTAATAAGGATATACCTGACTAATTTAGGATACTTTTCCTCTATTTTAAAATATTCTATTAATCGATCACCAGAATGAATACTAACCAAAGTAAATAAACAAAATAGAATAGTTATAGAAAAGCTTATATGGATAACCGCATATTTATGTTCATGAGATAATTGATCTATAAACATTTGGTATTTAGCCATAAATTCTTGAATGGTATCTAAATCAATAAGCCCAGTTGAAGATGATGAATTATCCCCCTTAACTGCTTCAATAATACTTTTTAAGGTTTGGTTTACTTCAACTAATCCATTTTTTAATTCACTATTAGCACTTGACATTTTATTTTCAATGTTAGTTTTATCTGCAACAGATACATTTTTATTTTGTAACTGCTCATTTAAGTTATGGATTTTGTCAACTGTACTTTGTACTTTGTCCATACTCCGCCTTCCTACTTCACCATAGGTTTCTATTTTACCTTTTTTACTTCATTAACAATATTTTTATCTGCTAATTCTTTAGTAGTATTAGTTAATTGTTCGTAACTATCAGATAAATTTTTAACAGCTGGATCTACTATTAGATCTTTTCTTAATCCTCTAATATAACTCTCTAGACTAATACAAGTCATTACAGTACCACCATAGGTTCCAAATTTTTGGAAAATTTCCCTAATTTTCAGAATAAATAATTATTTAGTAAGGAGCTATATCAAAAGCCACTAAAATACTTGGAACTAATGCGGTTAATGCAATAGCTATAGGTAATAGAGCAGTTCACATAAATAACATTAATTGATCATATCTTAATCTAGGTAGCGTAGCTCTAAATCATACGAAAAAGAAACAGAATATACCTGTTTTTAATCCTAATATTATACTTTGTAGATTTATTACCGTATCATTTACAAATAATTCAGGCATTAATCAACCACCCATAAATAAAATAGCTGATAAAGCACTCATAATTACTATAGAACAATATTCACCTAAAAAAAAGAATACGAAAATAATAGCACTGTGTTCAGTAAAGAATCCAGCAACTAGTTCAGATTCAGCTTCTGGTAGATCAAATGGAGTTCTATTAGTTTCAGCTAATATAGAAATAAAAAATAAAATAAAAATAGGAAGTAAAGGAATAATATATCAAACAGATTGTTGATTTTCTATAATAGCAGTAAAGTTAAAAGAACCCGCTAATAAAATTACTATTATAATAGCCGTACTTAAAATTAATTCGTATGAAATCATACTTGCCGTAGATCGTAGACTACCTAGGAAAGCATATTTAGAATTAGCTGATCACCCGGCAAATAATACTCCATATATACCTAAAGATGATAGTGCTACAGTATATAATAATCCCATAGAAAAATCAGATAAAGCTAAACCTTCACCAAATGGTATTACTCCTCAACCTAACAGACTGAACACTAAAGTTAAAATAGGAGCTAAATAGAATAATACTTTATTTGCTTGAGCTGGTACTATAGTTTCTTTAATAACTAATTTTAAAGCATCACTAAATGGTTGCAGAATACCATAAATACCTACTATGTTTGGTCCTACTCTTCGTTGCATAGCAGCTAATTGTTTTCGTTCAATAAGTGTCATAAAGGCTACAGCTAATAACATTGGAATTAGAACAACTAAAACTTCCAAGAAATTAAAAACAGTTTCTAACATAATTAAATTTTTACATCTGTATATTTGATATTTTTCTTATTTAAGAGGGTATCTCTTAAGTTTTGTTTATGTCTACTAACTCTTATCATAAGATTAAAAAGATACTTGTCATAATTATATAATTAGTATTTATACTATAAAATATAATCTAGCTGCTAGCATACATATAGAGTATATATTCTATATTATATATATATATATTTAATATTATATATTTATATAGATATCTATATTTATATATAGATAATATTAGGGAATATTTTTAATATATAGCAATCTTTAGCTTAATTCAAAATTAAATCAATATCTATTAAAATTATTAACTTACCATACACATCATCTTAATTTAAGGATAAAATAAAATTAAGGATATAATACATTTTTAATAAATATACGATATAATAAATTATTATTAGCTTATAAAATATCTAAAGGAATTCAAAAATAATCAAAGTTTTATAACTTTCTACACTTATACCTATATTTAAAGTATAAATGTATTACTAGGTATAAATATTTATACCTATACAAATAGAGTATTATATATTTATATATATTCATATTATATAAAGGGAGAAGGGGTTTATATAAAATGTTTATTTACATATTACAATTTATTATAAATATACACTCATATTAAGAATAATTATATTAGTATACTAATATAATGAATTCGTTAAATAATAATATGATTATATAATGAATTCATTAAATAATAATTCTAGTAATAGATTAAAAATAAATTATCTCATTTATTTATTATACATTGTATAATAATGTTGATACTGATAGAGCAATACTATCCAATATGATATTAGGGAAAATTCCTAAAACTAAAGTAGCAATAAGTAAAGGTAATAGTAACATAAATTCTCTTCTAGAAATATCATAAGTTACCGGTATATATTTACTATGTGATCCATAAGCAATTCTATTGTATAATCAAATAGAATAACAAGCAGAGAAGAATATACCAGTTGCTCCTAAAGCAGCTATAACCGGATTTCTTTGGAATACTCCTGCTAAAGATAAGAATTCACCAATAAAGTTAGCAGATAAAGGTGTACCCATATTGAATAATGTAAATAGGAAGAACATAATAGTAAATATAGGCATAGTTAAAACCATACCTCTATAATAGTTTACAGTTCTAGTGTGATATCGATGATATAAAACTCCACCTACTAAAATAAATAGAGCGGGACTTACAAAACCATGAGCTAAACTTAATAAAATAGCACCTTGAATACCTTGAATATTATTTGAGAATAAACCTAAAACTACTACAGCCATATGAGCTACAGAACTATAAGCTACCACACCTTTAATATCAGTTTGTCTAATAGTAGCTAACGAAGCATAAATTAAAGAAATAATAGCTATTGTTTGTACTAAAGGTGAAAAATAATTTGTAGCATCTGGTAATATTGAGATTAATATTCGTAAATAACCGTAAGTAGCTAACTTTAATATAACACCTGCCAATATTATACTTCCTCCTAAAGGAGCAGATGTGTGGGCAAAATTTAATCAAATGTGAAATGGGAACAAAGGAGTTTTAAAAGCGAAACTTATAAAGAAAGCCAATCATAATCATTTTTGACTATCCAAAGAAATTTCTTTTAAAGCTATTAATTGGAAATCAGTTGAACCATAATTAGTATATATTACCATTATAGCTAATAACATTCACAATGAACCTAATAATGTATATAAGAATAACATAAATGAAGCTCTTATTCTAGGTACACCAGCACCTCATATACCTATAATTAAGAATAGTGGTATTAATACACTTTCAAAGAATACATAAAAAACTAATAGATCTAGTACCACAAATACACCTATTTGTAAGGTTTCTAAAATTAAGAAGGAAATTAAATAATATTTGATTTTTGTCGTAATATCTTCTCAATTAGATAATATACATACTGGTGTTATAAAAGCAGTTAATAGTACAAAGTATATTGATATACCATCTATACCTACATAAAAATGGATAAATGGTAAAGAGATTTCTATATTTCCTATTTGATTATATAGACTTAATCCTGTATATTCTTCTATAAATTGATATTGAGTAGTACTTGGATCAAATTGTATTCAAAGAAATACTGCTACTATTAAGTTAACTATTGATGTAATTAAAGCTATTTGTTTCATTAGTTGTTTTCTATTTTCATTTTTTATTTTTAATGATTCTGGAGCACCAACTAATTCTCGAGAATCTAGTTCTTTTAAGGGAACTAAACATAAACTTCCTATTATAGGAATTAATAATAATAAAGTTATCATTTATTTATTATAAGGCCCCAAGGGTATGTATATATATATACAAATATTATTATATAGATGTATAATATAAAACTATTTAGATTAAAATCTAAATAGTTTGACTAACATTTTTCTATACCATCGTCAATAAAACTGTTTATATGTACTTATAATATATAGTAAATAAAAATATAAGGTTAAAATAAGATGATATTAGTAGTTAGCGAGATATGAATTATTACGATTATAACAAATAATAGAATTAAATATATATATATATATATTATATATTATATATTATAAATTTTATTATATCTAATATATTAAAATTTAACCTTAATTAAAAATTTTGTGAATATAAATAAAAAGTAAATTAATTTGATTACTATTATAAGATAATATATCGTGAAAATAATTAAGTATCTACTTATGTCACTATTTAAGGATAAACCTCAAGGTAACTTATTCCAAAGTTTATTTGTTAACTTTATAAGATTGTAATACAATTTACAATTATATTTAAGAAATATCACCTTTTAACGTTAATTAATTAGATAATAGCCTAATTTATAAATTTTAAAGATATAAGATATAAAAAATATATTCTGAAAAGTAACAGCACTTTGGCACTTTGAAATATATATGTCAATTTAATAATTATAAATTATAGTTTTATATAAGGATACGGATAATCAGAATCGAACTGATATTAACTACTTGGAAGGTAGAAGTCTTACCACTAAACGATACCCGTTGTAAAAAATTATTGACTAAAACCTTATTATTATTAATAATAGCTACATATTTGTATAATATAAAGAAGAATTAGAATATAAAGAATAATTTGAATTTCAACATCCTATGAGACTCGAACTCATAATCCTTTGCTTCGAAGGCAAATGCTTTAACCATTTTAGCTAAAGATGCTATAATATTTAATTAAGATTAATGGAAAAATAAATATATTATTATACTTTAATATTTAAGGTGGATTTAATCAAATATATTTACTTTTACTGATATTGATACTAACATTTATATTTATAGAAGATGACTGACAGTTGAAAATTATGAATATTTAAACTTAGTTCCATTTTTATATAATCATCATTTATTTAAATTTATCAAAATAGATTCCTAAATTTAAATGAATTATAAGTATTATAAAGAATAGTATCAGTTCTTTAAGTATACGAGTAAAGAGACTTGAACTCTTAAAATCTTAAGATCATCGTATCCTAAATACGACCTGGTTACCAATTTCAGCATACTCGCCTTTGTTTTACCCTCAAGGATTAAACTAAATTTACTACTACTAATAAAAAGGGGTAAGTATTTAAATATCTTATCCCTATAAAAATATATAACTATTTTTTTAATATTTATTATACTATAAAAAAATATAATATAATATAATATATTCAGGTATAAAATTATAAACTATAGGCAATTAATGTAAACTAGCAAGATCAGGAAACTAAAGCTACGAACAAAGAGACTCGAACTCTTACGGATTATATCCACTTTTGCTTAAGAAAAGACTGGCTACCAATTTCAGCATGTTCGCTTATCATACAAGCTACTGTTAATTAAAATATGTAAATATGTATATGAAACCAGAAAGTTATTAACAAATTAGTAATGCTAAGCTACCTCATTATCTTTAATATTTAAAGAGGCTAAAGACTTTCATCTCTTTCACATGCATCCTATATAATTTAAGAAATAATCTATTTCTTATTATATTTAAAAATAAAGCCTATGCTCCTCAATTTAAGCCTATTTCTAAACCTATAAATTTTTATAAGTCTATTTAAAGACCTAATATAAATCCTAAACTTAATACAAAAATATAAAGCTTTTACCCTAAAGTTTTTGTAGAGGAGACATTAAATAATTAAATATTTACCTTATCTTAAGGTATTCCTTAAAATTTGTATATAAATAAATAATTCTGTAATTTATCAGCTAAATATCAAATATTTTGTAGTCTCTAGGGAACGGTTTCGTGCTTAATATGCTTTCAGCTCTTATCCGTTATGTTTGTGGCTACCCAACGATGCCATACCTACTATTTTGTAAAAATTCCTTGTAACCTATAATAATTTCCTAATGTACTATTAAAGGAGCATGCTAGATTATTAACGCTCTATTTCATAATACGTTATTAGGCATTTTGCCATTATAAGGTATTACTCCATTATAAGGATTGTGCCCTTAATTAATAATACATTACCTCTCCTTTAAACTAATAACGTTACAACAATTGGTACACTATAGAAACACAGCCATCTGATCCTTTCGTACTGAGAGGCCATTCCCCTTTGACTTTTTTTCCTTATGGAAGATAGGATCCATACTGACTCACGTCGTATTAACAATATGTTATTATAAAGGCTCTTTATCCTTTACTTCAGTAATTCACATTACTGTTCAGACTATGTATTCATTAGTAGTTACTAATAATATAGGCTACTAATGCCGGATCTTCGTGTCAGGTTTATTGTTAGTGTTACTCACCTGTTAGTCGTTGAACCTTCATAACCTACAGAAAATTATATATAAATAAATTCTTACACTTAGTTATGCTTGGCTGCAAATTGACTAAATTAAATAGTTTTCTTTGCAATTTATCCGGTTTACATCTTAATTAAGATGGGGCTCAGAATATTTAAATCTAATTTTATTTATTAAAAAAGGGGGAAAATATCACATATAAACTATAAACCTATTCTATATAACATAGAAGAATGAAAATAAGGTATAATTGTTCTTCTAAGAAGATCTAAAATTTTAGCACCTATAGTTAAGATTCATTGATCTTTTCGATCATATAAAACTCCAGTATAAATACCTAAATTAATACTAATAGATTTGGCTAATGTTTTAACCTCCTCCTTATTAAAACTATTTGTATAAATACGTACTCTATTTCTACCTTTGTCAAAATTACCATCAGACATTATTAAATAAGATAAAACCACAGGATTCATCAAAACTTCCATATTGTCAGGAACAATTTTAACAAATTTGTCAGAATCCATATCCAGTTTATAGAACAGGTCAAAATATTGATTAAATATAGGTAAAGTTTTAGTTTTAAGTCTATAATTTATATAAACTTTGTCTTTATTCTTTATTTCAATACTTTTTACGGGATTATTCATATAAGGACTTAATAACTGTTCTATATATTTGGCATATAGCTTATAATTTGTTCCAAAACTCATTTCTAATCTAGTATTTGAAGTTTTAGAGGTTCTATATAATCCAGCATCTCCTAATAAAAGTCCAATTATAATTGAATCTAGTTCCTTAGATAATAAGTTTATAGTTGTATTAGTAGTATTACTACTGTAAAATGATTTTTGTGATTTGGTTCTCATAATTAAAAATAAAAAATTTGTCATAAATATTCTCTAAACGAACCCAACTCACGTACCCTTTTAATCGGCGAACAGCCGAACCCTTCCAAGCACCTACACCCGGAGGATAGGATGAGTCGACCTATAAATTTGTTAACATATAAACATTTAATTTATATTTTCCTAATATTACTATTAGGTTCAGACTATGTCTTCAATTTAGAGATTAAATAAGGGGACTATAAAAATAAAATACAACTAAAATAAAATAATATTTAAACAGGCAATTTATATAACATGCTTTCAATAATATATTTAGACATTATTGTTTTCAATCGTGGGCTATCTCTACTAGGTATTTGAATAACATGATATTTTTCTTTATGTTGTATAACTTTGGTTTGAAAACCTCAGTGTACATTTAAAAATGTTGATAATTTGACATTTTCTTCCAAGCTATAACTTTGACTATGTAAGATCAAAGTTTTGTTATCTTTAGCTAAAGAACCATCGCACATTATTCAATAAGAAATACACTCTTCACTTAGTTGAAGAGATTCAGGTATCCTTTTTTTACCATTTACAGAAAATAAGTCTCATAATTTATTAAAAGTTTTATGAGAAAATGTTTTAAATCAATAACTCTTTACTTCACCTTTTCTAATAGGATGATGTAAATCTATACGTTTACCAGGCTCTAACATAAATGTATAATTTTTGAATAAATCAAATAAATGATTTACAAAAGATTCTTGTTGATAGCCTTGTTCAAACTTAATTAAAGCATTTTTACTTACTTTATACATTGTAGCATCACCTAATAACATTCCAATAGCAATATTAAAAAGTTTTTGACTTAAATCAGGTCGATTGTTTTTAATATCTTGTCAGTATTTAGAATTTAGATGGTAACCATCTCGTATATTGTTAATTATCTTTTTGGTTGTTTTTTTGTTTTCCATACTTATAAATAATATAGGTAACTATATTATAATCTCTTTATTGTTGGGTGTTCGTGTCAGGATTATTGTTACAAATACTCACCTGTTAGTCGTTGAACGTTCTATATTCTAATAGTTGTAATTTTGCTAGAATAAGCTTCGCTGCAAATTATCCTTAGTCTATTATATCTAACCAAACTTAGGAGTTTCTTGCAATTAACCCAATTTATCCTCGACATCAACTATCGAGGTGTCGAACCGCGGTGTCCATATGAACTCTCAACCGCGACTAACCTGTTATCCCTAGCGTAACTTTTATCTATTTATCGACGACTATTCCATAATATATCGCCGGGTCACTATGCCCTACTTACGTATCTGTTTGACTTATCGGTCACTCAGTTAAGCTTGCTTTAGCCATTACACCTTATTAACCCTACATGGTCAATCGATCTCCATTCGATATTAGCAAACCTTTAAATTGTTAACTTTACCTAATAAAAATACCCTATATTTAGTAGAATCCCTTACCTATAATAAAGAATATATAAATATAAATATATAATTAAATTTTGGGTGTCTTTGATACTTTATTAAAGACGTCCGCCCCAGACAAACTGCCAAGTTGTCATATATCTCCCTACTAACGCCATTTTCTGCAAAATTAAATATTGTACTTCTAACAATTTCATACTATTTAACAAAGCGAACTAGGAGTGTGCCTACTCTATCCTCGTCCTTGGGGTTAATGTTTAATTAATGATAGTTAAGGTCTTTCACTTGTGTCACATCGACTACCTTATATTGCTACATCTATATTAAAAAAACATGATAACAACTTACAGTAAAGTTGCATAGGGTCTTCCCGTCTAACCATAAGCAAACCGCATCTGCACGGCTAATTCAATTTCACTGAGATACTTGTAGAGACAGTGAACCCATCGTTACTTTATTCATGCAGGACCGTATTTAGCGGACAATGAATTTTGCTACCTTTGGATCCTTATAGTTAAGACCGCCATTGACCAGATTTTCAGTCGGTAAATTTAACTCACCTTCTTTATATTAATGGCATTGGGCAAAATTCGACATCTATACAAATAATTTAATCATCGCAGATATCTGTGTTTTAAGTAAACAGTCGGGGGTTCCGATTCTGTGCCACCGTCCTTTAGACGGCTCCTCATGTTGTCTAACTTATGAGGAAAGTTTGCCGAGTTCCTTTACAAGTATTATCTCTTCGCCTTAGTATTCTGTACCTACGAACCTGTGTCGGTTTAGGGTACGGTATTTTTACACAGTCAATCAAATCCTTTTTAGGAAAACCATGTAGGATCGTTGTTACACCCCCCGAATTATAGTTAATAATGACTATAACGAGTTATAGTTAATAAAACCCATAAGGAATTTCATCTAATAACTCTAATAACTAATAATAATCACTTACCACTTTCGCAGACAGGTTTACGTTCATTATAATCAGGTGTCAATCCAGATTGTTAACTATTCTTCAAGTTCAGTTACTGGAGCAGCTAGCTCCGCTCCCATATTTAGCAACAGAATAATTCGAACAACAACTCATCAGTTTAAACCTTAGTCTAAAACCTTAGAGACCGATATCACATTAAGCGGTTTAACCTTGCTTAACAACCCTTTCGTATTCGGCGAGAAGTATTATAACTTCTTTCTACGTTACTCATGTCAGCATTATCTCTTCAGTTACGTCCAAATAATGAAACACTATTTTTCATCCGCTCTGAATGTTCCACTACCTATTTGAATTATATAAAAATATAATTCAAATAACACGGTATCGGTAACCGTTTTAGACCCGTTAAATTTTTGGCGCTTTCCCCCAACTTAGACTAATGAGTTGTTACACACTCTTTAAAAGATCGCGACTACCAGGCTAACTTAATAGTTGTATCCAGGGAAAAACTTCCTTAATTTCACTTAAACGGTTTTGGGGAACCTTAAACACGTGCTCACGTCTGTTTACGTTTTGACTACCCACCTTATCATGAATAGTCTGACTATCATAAACCAATTTAGGATATTCCGAGGTTAATTTTCAAAGGTAGGATTTCAAGGCCCCCCAATTTGACTATCGTCTGAAATTCAACGTGCTGTACCCTCCTAAATTTATATAATGATGTGATACTTAAATATCTTTCGTGGAAAACCAGCTATAGAGGTATGATTAGTCTTTCACCTACTTACCACAATTCATCGGAGAATATTGCAACATTCACCCGTTCGGTCCATTATAACCTGATCATGGCAAGATCACCTCATTTCGGGTCTAATATTAGTAACTTAACCCGGTTCTATGTATATACTATTTATATAGAAGCAGTCGCTTTCGCTAGGGATTTTAACCTTGCTACTACTATTAACTTGCTGCATTTATACCTATATTTTCATATAGGATTAGACTATACCTTAAACTCATAGAAATCTTAGGTAAATACATCTATTTATATTACTATTCCTATCCAAACTAAATTAAATTCAATTATATAATTTATCATCTTCATATGGTGATATTGGGGGGTAACTACCTACTTAAATAATTATATATTAATCCTCTTTAAGGTCAAATTTATAATAAAAATGATTTAGTAAATAAGGTTTAATTAAACTTAATAGTTTATCTTTAGAATTACTAAATATGTATATTCTATAACCATTTGTGTGCTTATGATAGTTACAATCTAAATCAAATTTATTCTTTAAAATCTTTACTAATAGTTCATGCTCCATTAAAGTGAAAGATTCACTAGATATATAAAATCCTTGAACAGATTTATATCCATCATCCATTATTCAATAGGCTAAACCTTTAACAGTGAGTAATTGTTCTAAATTATCAGGTATAAATTTTACACCTTCTGAGTTATAAAACAACTCTCTATACTTATTAAAACAAGGTAAACTTAAAGTTTGAAATTTTATAGAACTATACTCTTTCATTTTATTAGGTCTATCATCGAATCTAGATAAAGTTATAGGTTTAGATCCACAATAACTTTTAAATAATGAATATATATGGTTGACGTAAAGTTCATTTATTGTAGATTGTTTAAATTGTAATCGAGTGTTATAATTTTTATTTCTTCTTTCACAAGATAAATCACCTAACAGACTACCAATAATTATTTCATCTAATTCTGGAGTTAATTTTAGATGAGCCTTAACAGAAGTTCGATAAGATCTAGTTAATTTGTATATCATTTTTGAATTAATAAATATAGGTGTCTCTGTTTACCTGTTTAATTTAGTTATATTAAATAAAATCCATTACAACTTTAACTACTAATAAAGTAGATATCACTACCCCTGATTAAAGTGGTAGTGCTTAGTTGCATAATTGAAGGAGAAAAATAGTAATAACATATTTACCCTAATTTTTTGGAATGTTTGAGTTCTGACGTGTTACCGATAAAATCGGTCTGATGGTTTGCCATCAAGTCGTTACAGGGCTATATAAAAAGGATATACTAAATATCTATTCCATTCCTACGATTTATAAGCTTCCCACGGTATTTCCATAGATATTCAAATAATATCCTTAGGATTCACCGTTAGCATTTAGAGTAATATCTAAATACCGACCACTAATTGGTCATGAGTCAGTGTTACAAAGAATTTCACAATTCTTCTGGGCAAGCAATTCACCCATTATGCAAAAGGTACATTATCATTTAACAAATTAAGTTAAATTCTAATTGCTTATAGAGCTACTATTTCATACTTGTTTTTATACGCTCACAGAACGCAACATGACTTTCCTTTACAGTACTTATTCACTATCGCTAAATTTATAATACTTAGCCTTAGAGGATGGTACCCCTTATATTCCGACAGAGTATCTTCCATCGTACTTATGAATCAATCACTATCTTCTTAATAATATTACAATTAAGTTTTATTATAATTTAAACTATTTATATAGTTTATAAGCTATAACAGGACTATCACCTTCTATGGTTAAGTAATAATATTAATATAATATTACTTATTATCTCCTTATTAAAGAGAATAATACACGGCCTACGTATAATTAGTATTAGCTTTAGATAGTTGATGAATTGGCTAGTCTGATTTCACTCGCCGTTACTTTCAGAGTCTCAGTTGATTTCCTTTCCTTTCCTTACTACAATGTTTTGTTTCAGGAAGTAACAATAATAAGGTTTCCCTTAGGATCGCCATCTTAAGATAGAAAAAGAATTTAAGCCTTCTATCCGGAAAGAACAGGTTTAGTATTCTATCTTGATAGAGCATTCTATCTTGAAATAATAGGTTTAATATTATCTCTCGATAAAATAACTTAGTTAATTTTCCCGTAATATTGATAGCTTTGATATATATCTCCTTTTATTATAAATTTGCTATGTCATCCATAATAGCCCCTTTAAATTACTTTTTCTGGTGTTTTCCATATAATCACCGATACTTTTAATATATATATATATTTATATTTTTAATTATATTTATATAATATACATTTTTATAAAATGTCTGTATGCATATTCCAGGTATATCACTCTATTAAAAAAGGAAAATCATATAAAATGTTAGTTATATATATATATTTAGGTTTATTTGTTAAAAATTCAATATTAAAATGTGACATTAATAAATATATTATTTATTATTTATTATTATAATTAATATATTATTACATTATAGGGTATTATCTAATTATGAATATTTATTCTGTATTATATATCTAAATTAATAATTAAGTAAAAATATAGGTATCCTAAAAAATACCTATATACTAAATAATATTTGGTATTTTATCATCAATAGTATGTTAATATCAATTAACACTTCTAGCAATACTTATAATATTCTATTATGATTTTTAGTTGTCTAATCAATATTATTAATAATAATATTTTTTCAATCATCCTATTATAAAATAATTAAATAATATTTATTAAAACATTACTTAGGTATTGCTCTAATTATTAGTAAATCTAGTTTTATCAATTGATAATTCGAATGAAAATAATAATAAATTATCGGAATTAGTATTGTTCCGGTACCTTTATAAGATTACACCTTAACCAAATTTAATCAATCATTAATCTTTTCTTCTGTACTATTATAACGTTTATTCAAGTTTATTCTAGATCTATATTTATTACAAGTGATAGATAAAATACTCATAGACTTATTATTTATATTTATATTTATATAAACAGATAGGTAATCGATTATTTTATAAAACAAACATTATTTATTTACATACCTGAATATTTATATATTACAAATAGGGTAGATAAAGGGGATATATATATAATTTAAATGTATATCTTACTAATAATTATGAGTATAATAGTAAGAAAGCAATCATTAAAGCGAACAACCCTGTTGCTTCTGATAGCGCGAATCCTAAGATTGCATAAGCAAATAATTGTGGTCTTAAAGCAGGATTTCTAGATGTTCCAGTAATTAAGCTACCGAAAACAATTCCAATTCCAACTCCAGCTCCGGCTAAACCGATTGTAGCCATACCAGCACCGATATATTTTGCTGCTGCTAACATAGTAAATATGTTTGTTAAAAATTTTTATCTCACCCTTAGTATAGGAATACTCTTCAATTATTCCATTGCCAATAGTTTATAATTCTGACTTATTATTAATTTATACCTACTTATAGGTAATAGTATCTTATAAAGTTTTTAACCTATTATACAAAAATTTAATTAATATGATAATATATTTAATATAAAAATAATTTAAATTAAAATTAAATCATTAATTATTGGTACTTTTATACAAATTAGACAATACAATTGGTGCTAACATAGATAATAATAAAATTAAGCTAGTAAATATAAATAATACAGATCCATTTGTATATAAATTATGACCTAAAGATTCAATTTGATTGAAATCTAGTAATTGAGCATCAGCATTAAATGGATAATTTGTTACATGCACAGACAGAGATTGAAGTGATAAACTAGAATCAGAAAGTATATAATTAAATAAATTTAACATAATATTAGCACCGGATAATATAGAAACATCTTGGAAACTATAAGGTATAATAGAAACTATAGATAGTATGAATAAAGATCCAACCATAAAAGCTAAAGGAAGATTTTTAGTATATTCTTTACCTACTTCTAAAATATCTGTTAATCTAATATTAATCATCATTAATATAAATAAAAATAATATAGCAATAGCTCCTACGTATACTATAATATAAGATATACCTATAAAGCTTATTCCACTTAATATTAAATATAAAGCTGAATTTACAAATACAGATATTAAGAATATTACAGAGATTACTGGATTTTTAGATGTAATAACAAATAAACTAGATAATACTGCAGTGAAAGCAAACACATCTTGTAATAAAAACATAATAAATTAAGTTATAACTCAATTTTTATTTCAAAAACAAATATAAAAGTTAATCTTAACCTTAGACTTATAATATTCTATTTTTGGTTAAAAATTATTATTAATAAATTAACACTTTAATATTGATTAAGAAAAAGAATTTATTTATTATAGAGTTAACTCTTAATAAACTAAGTATGTTACTTACCTATCCCTATTAATTACCTTAAATTTTTGACACTTATTCATATATGTTAAGATTAACATAAAATAACTAAGGTACTTACTTTATCAAGTATAGAAGAATTGGAAATTACAGACTTATCTAAATAAAACATTTAGAAAATTTTATTAGAATTGTAATACTTCATTTTTGTTATTATCTATCTAAAAGTAAAGGTTATTATAGTTAGAGTCACAAAATATTATATCATAATAGAATCTATGCATATATACTTACGTGTATCCATATAATTAATTAATGGATTTAGCTATACATAAGCAAATATGTTTAATATCTACTATAAATATTTACTATTATTAAGTTAAGGTAATATATAGATATATATCTATATATTATAATATATAGTATTGAAATATAATCAATAAGCAAAGCTTAAAAATATATTAGTAAAATAAACCTCTAATATTAGAATTAATTAAACTATCTTAGATGCAAAGTCAAAAAATGATTTAAATAATTCTAACATTATTATTATAACTTACAGTTATCAAGACCAAAAAATATAAACATTACATTTAATATATAAATCTGAAGGTTTAACCATAAACAATTAAATTATTAGATTATTTATTAATATGTTTCTTATATGTATATAATAATAATATATATTTAAATACAAATAATCTAAAATATTATAATAGACTAAATTTCCTATATAATTCTATACATAATGGGAGGGGTAAACTAATAAAAATTTATAATTAATCTAATAATATTTGTATAGATTAACTTTTTTTAACTGGTACAGATAAATCCATTAATGTATTTTCTAAAATTCCTGTAGCTGGAACTATAAATAAGAATCAAGCAAAGTATAATAAAGTAGATACTTGTCCTATTTCAGAATAAGGTGAAACTGGATGTTGGCTTCCAATTCACATTAAAATAAAGAAGTTAGCTACAAATACTCAGAACATAAATTTCATTATAGGTCTAAATTGGCTACCTCTTATTCTAGAGGTATCTAATATTGGCATAGCTAATAAAATTAATAATGAAGCAAACATAGCAACTACTCCTAGCAATTTGTTAGGGATAGATCTTAAAATAGCATAGTAAGGTAAAAGGTCTTATAATTTTTTAGAGTCCTAATTTGTAATACATAGATGGAACAAAATATGGCTTAACTAAATCACGAACTAATAAAGTAGATGCTTTATCTAAGTATATTCTGGGACCTTTATTATGCTTATGCAAAGTACAATTAATATTAAATTTACGGTTTAGAGCTTCAACAAGCAAATCACATTCAGCTAAAGTATAAGCATATACACTTAAATGTATACCATTGTTTTGTTTAGAACCATCACCCATTATTCAATAGGCTAAGCTCGAAGGAGTTAATAATTCATATATGTTTAAAGGTATAACTTTTACAAATCTCGGAAGACCTGCAGGAGTTAAACCATTTTGCTTATAAAATAACTGATGTCATACTTTAAAACAAGGTAATTGTAAAGTAGCAAAACTTATAGAACTATACACTTCATCCGTTCGTTTATCTTTTCAAATACGAGTATTAGGTTCTAAATTTTTAGTACAAAATTCGGATAATAATTTAAAGACGTTCATGAAAAATTCTGATTTCTCAGGTTTTCCACTTTGTGCAAAGATTAACCGAGGACTTTGATTTAAACTTCGTAATGATATGTGAAGATCGCTTAGTAATAAACCTATGAATATATCTGTTGTAAATTGTGTAATCTTAATATCAGCACGTTCTTTTTTATTTAAACGTCTATCTACTTTAAGTTTGGCATTTCTATTTACCAACTCTAAGGTAGATTTATTTAACGGTTTAAAAGTTAAGATCATGTTCTGATAAAGGTCTTCTATTATAGAATACTCTAGTAGGGCTATATTATACTATTATATTATATATTTATATATTTATATATTTATATATTTAATAAAATTAGTTAACTCACATAGTCTCTGAGGATTCTTTCCAATACACATATTTTCGTATGTATATTTTAATTGTCTCCTGCTGATTATATCTCTACTCAGACTTAGAGCAGAATGCACATACAACTTCTATTAAGTTATTACCCTATATTTAGTAGATTTAATATAATAGTTAAGTTGATATATAACAATATTGTATATACCTCTCAGCATATAGAGTTATTTTAGAATGACACCTTTTTATCATTCTGGAACAATTGATGGAGGTGTTTGCATTGGATTTGCTAGTATGTAATTATCAGAATGACCTAAAACATTAGGATAATAGAATATAAATATTGACAGAGTAAGTATAAAGAATATTATAGTTACTAAATCCTTAAATGTGAAATAAGGATGGAAAGGTAATCTATCTAAGTTACCTGATATTCCTAATGGATTACTTGACCCATGTTGATGAAGAGTCAATAAGTGTCCCACAACTAAGGCAGCTAAAATAAATGGAAGTAAGTAATGTAATGAGAAAAATCTATTTAAAGTAGCATTATTTACAGAAAAACCACCTCAAACAAACTCAACGAAGTCTGGTCCTATTCAAGGAATAGCACTTAATAAGTTAGTAATAACTGTTGCCAAACTCTAAATCAATATATTGTAGATATAGGAATCTTTAAGATTTGCTAAATAAAAATCATTCCATCTATTCATTTTTCAATAGTCAATCTATTAATTTTCAATATATGGTCACGTACTTTATAGTATTAATTTAATATAAATAATTAATACAATCTTTTATAAAGCCATATGATTATTATTAAATAACTAGAGTTTCGACTGTACATTAAGCATTTTAGATTTTATATCAAAATACCTACCGATGAACCAGTCTGTAGCGATCCATTTGTTTAAAATTTAATTATATTATTCACCTTTTTTACAAAAGAACCGACGGTCTTAATACAAAATAATATCTTTGACCTGTTTTCATCAGTATCGCAACAATAGTAATAAAAATTTAGGTAATCTAGTAAAGATACCTAGTTTACCTTATCCTATTGAAACTATGTAATATTTATAATTAATCTTCAATTTTATATTTCATAGAAAGTATAATATAATCTTTAACTATATCTCTTAATAAAGGCATAGATTCTTTTCATATATAAATACAATATTGATTAGTAGTACCTGCAGATTGAACAGAAGATTTTAAATTAAATTGATCTCATAATAAGGTAGAAAGAAATAGACAGTCTTCATATCTAAAATTATTTGTAGCTAATTTTAATCCTTTAGATACTTTACCTCCATCATCCATAATTCATATGGATAAGGATAAAGGATTAAAATATTCCTTTAAAGATAAAGGAACTTTTTTAATGTTGTCTTCATATCATTCTTCCTGAATTCAATTAAAATTTGAATAAGTTCAAGTCTGAAATCTGGCATATTTTCTTACTTTACCACCTTTACCTAAACGAGTTTTTACTTCTGGTAATTTAGGATTACAATATCCTAAACTAGATATTTTTTCATGTAGTCAAATTAAATAAGATAAGTGAGCACTTTCTTGTTGAAAAGAAAATCTAGTACCTGCCCCATTATTTATTCGTTCTGCAGAAACATCTCCTAACAAACCTCCATAGATAATAGATAAAATTTCAAAATTGTGTACTTCAAATCTATTTTTGGCCTTAATTTTTAAAAAAGATAAAGACATAAAAATAGATTCATTCGGTAAATTTGAAAAAATAGAATTCTTAATCATAAATAAATTACATTTGGGGCAAAAAAGTTCACCCCACAAGGACATTTGTCCATAAGGTAATACATACAAACCTACTTTATTATTAAATTAATATAAAGCTAGAATAACTTTGAATTCGTATATTCTATTAATTATAATATAATCTAATTAAAGGTTCCGACTGTGCATTAAGCAGCATTTCAGCCACCCATTAGTGACCCAGTCTGTCGCGATTTTTTAGAAAACTGACGATCTCTAATGTTTAAACTATAAACATTTTTTGATCGTTTTCACTAACATTGCCAAAGAAATTTAAATATTTCTTCAATACCTCTGTCGAAGTATTCCACTTTATTTCTATTTTTTTCTAAAAATTGCATAGAAATTTAAACTCGCGGGACTATGATTTAAACTAATAATAATAAATTTAAGGAGTATTAAGCTCTTTTATAATCCAACGTCTTTTTAAATATTTTTTGTCTGTTTTTAAGGCTCTATTAATTGTTTTTATAGAACAATTAATAGCTTTACTTGCTTCTGTAATACTAGAATATTCACCGTATATAGTGTAATCTAAATTATAAAAAATAATAGGTTTAGATTTTTTTTTCATATTTAATAAGGACTCTTCAGAATAATTGATTTTTGTTCGATTTAAAGCTTTTTGTATAATCTTTTCCTTAGTTTCCTCATAAAAATTTTGACCTTTATTTAAATTACCTATTTTGAGCCGTCGTTCTAAACTGTAATTAGATTTCATTTTTATTCGGTCTAATTCAGTATGTTTATAACCAAAACTAGATCCAGCTTCAGTTAATATATTATAATTAGGTAACAAGGATTTTAAATAAAAATCTTCTAAATCTAATAATTGTTTATTATTCTCTTTAGTCACTATATCAGGAAAAAGTTCTAATATCAAAAATGCTAAATTTTTTAATTTATACTTTCTAACCGCTAATTTAACTATTTTACTACCACTTAAGTGAATTAAATGGTTAGAGAATCTTACAAATAGTCTATTTGTAGAGGCTGAACCAATATAATAGTCTAATGTAATTTTATTTAAAATTAAATAAACTCCACTTAGCCCTTGAGTTTCTTGTTTAATTAATTCTTGAATAGACTCTAAATGTAAGTTTTCGTAAGAATATACAGGATTTAAATTTTTTTCCTGTAAAAAATTATTAATAACCTCTGAATGTTTAACGGTATTTAATGGAGAGGTATAAGCAGTACTATACTGTCTTTTTAGATATAAAGGTAAGTTTAAGTTTAATTTTTTATTATTAAAGATAGGAAAATTAGATGAATTATTATTAACCTTAATTTTATTATTATATTTAAATCATTTTGGGCTATATTGATAACCCAAGAAAGCTGTAGCCATCATAAGAACTAAAATTATTACACCTATTGCTCATGGTAAAGTTCTAGGTGATTTGTAACTTCCATAATATAATCCTCTAGAAATGTGTAGATACACAAATATAAAGAAGAAAGAAGCAGTATTTGCGTGAGCATATCGTATAGCTCATCCCATATTAACATCTCTCATGATCAAAGATAGTCAAATGTTTCCATTTTAATTTGATTTTAAATTATTATTCATTTATTTAGGTTCAGAGTAGAAAAATTATATACATTTATATTTTTTTACCCATGTTTATATAACGACCTATTACTACGGAAGTATCTTTTAAATTAATTGCTCCATGCGCACGAGAATAATTAGGAAAAGGTTTTTCTTAAATTAATTTATCAATATCGTATACTCATACTGTATAATCCGATTTAGTTATCATATTTCGTATTGCTTTAGATAACATTGTATTAGACATTTCAGGGGTTAAATATACAGGAACTTTTTAAGATAGTACTTCTAATATTTCTTTGTCTGTTACAGGTTTAATATAAGTATTAGGATTTGTACTATATCTATATTTATTAGTATACTTAGATATATTTAAAATTAATTTTATACCTTTAAACGAGTAAATATAACCATATTTTCGGAAATGTAAGGCTATAGCCCAAAAATTGAAAATATATTATTTTCCGAGATTGAAAAGGTAAATTTATAAAAAAGAATAAAAGATAATCATATAGTGAATCTGTACTAGATATAGAAAAGGAGTAAACGCCTGTATTTTTATTCAATACTTCTGAACATAAAGGAACTGGACTATTATGAGTATAATTAAAACTATTTGGTATTTTTCTTAAAAACTCTTTAATACTTTTTAAAACTCTAACATTTTAGAAGGTTGAGTTATTTGAAAATAAGGATACATATTTTTAAACCCAAAAGTTCCTTCACCTTCGACAAAACCTAAGAATCAAAACGAACGAATAGGCGAATCTGGAATTAACGACCTATCAAATACTTCCCGTCGGAAGTTAATTTTATTTATTAACTCTAATGCTAAGTTAAAATATTTATTATTTAATCGTGTGCGAGATAAAGTAGATAATAATAAATAGGCTGATTTAAAATCTAAAAAAATCTAAGTATTTAGTAGTATGAAGATGGTTATTTTCAAGTATAGGTATAAGTATTAATTTAATATCTTCTAATTTACTTATTTCATATGTATTATAATTATCTTGTGTTCGTACAGTACCTACACCTAATCTCTTTTAATTGTATATAATACTTCTATATCGTCTACAGGTAAAGTAATTATAAATTTAATTCGTAAATATACACGATCCCCAGAAACTTGAAAATTTCCTTAGGCATCTACAAATCCACTGAATCACTTATTAAATTGCTTAGTATTAGGTTCATTTGCAGGTGTTTTATTTAAAATAGTCTAAATTAAATAAATAGCTCAAATTCTTTCTTTGAAATATATTATCTCTGTATACACATATTCAATATATGAATACAAAAGCTTTGCGTGTAGTCTCTGAGGAATTTTATTATAAAGTAACCTGCTAATCGTCCACGTATCTTTAAGATTTTTACCTGTGATACTTAAAGCTTTAGGAGTTTCCAGCATATAGCAAAGTTTAATGAACACATCTATAAGAATATATGAATATGTTCAACAGAGGCAAAAGCTAAATCTACATTAGGTGTATAATGCATAGCTAAGAAAATACCAGTTAATATTTGTATTATTAAACATAATCCTAATAAAGATCCAAAATTTCAAAGATAGCTGATATTAGCTGGTTGGGGGGAATCCACAAGATATGAGTTAAGTAAACTCAAAATAGGATGCGTTTTTAATAATCTCATAAAAAACTTTTAATTGTATTCATACTAATTTTTTCCTTCCTAGTATCTAATATACTTATGACTAGATTGAACTTTTAGAAAGGAGGTAGTTAATACTTTAATAATTTAATTATATTTTTATTGATTAAATTAGTATATTAAAGTCTATATTAGATTGTATTAACTTTTGTAGAATAATATCTAATATAGCTAAATAAAACATCTATATATTATTATTAGACAATGACTAAAATTAGCCTATATTAAATATATTTAATTGTTAAAATGGAATATATTAATATAGGTTTATTTATACCTAGGAATATTATCAATTTAGATGCAAAGCATTTACCAATTGTTAGTATACTTTTTACATATATTAGTTATTCTTATTTTCATTCCTATTCTAAAAATAGAAAAGATAATAGTGAATTAAAGTTTAGGTAAAAAAACTATCAAAACAATAAAACTATTTAATCTAAATCTCCTTTCTTATTGTTTAAACTATTTCCCAATGTCATTCATATAGTTATTTAATCCTTAATTAATAATATTACTTATTCAATACTTATAGGTTTGATAAGTTGATGAGAAATGCGAAAGTGTCAGAAAATTTAAATTATTACTAATAAATAGAATCATATAGGTTTATAGTAATAATAATGCCCAGAGCCGGATTCGAACCGATGTCGCTATAACTTCACTATAGAGCTTTAACCAACTAAGCTATCTAGGCACAACCCAGTACCCACCTAAAAAATCTCTCCTTCGTCTCATATTCCTTCATATCAGATGAATAGTTTTTATAGCACTTTATAGGAGTAAAATTCATCTTGTAATATTGGAGGAGCTGGAAATCGAATCCAGATTTTTGTGATGCAAACACAACTGATTACCATTATCAATACACCCCCTATTAACTTGTTTATATAAAATAAATACTATTAAAATTTAATTTTTAAAATTAGAAATATTAAATAATAGTAATAATATATATGACTCTTTTAATGATATTTTTAGAATGGGGTAAATAAGAATAACCAAAAAAAATAACAAATTTAATGTAGATCAATTGCATCTTTAAGATAAGAGCAAGTTAAAATACATCATACATAGCTTTGAATAATACTTACAGCAATTTCTAAACCACATAATGCCACAAAAATACTAAATGGGATTAGGGTTAAGATGAAGAAAATTACACCACTTGTAAATAATTTAGTTAAAAGACCTGATAATATTTTTAGTAATGTGTGACCAGCAACTAAATTAGCAAATAATCGAACTCCTAAAGAGAAAGCTCTAGCTACATAAGATATAAATTCAATTAAAACTAATAAAGGTACAAGTATACCTGGTGTTCCAGAAGGAATAAAAAATGAGAAGAAATGTACTCGGTGTTTATATAAACCTAATATAGTTACTCCTATTCAAATTGTGATACTTAAACCTAATGATACAATAATAGATGTTGTTAAAGCATAGTTATAAGGCACATTACTTACTAAGTTTGATATTATAATAAAGAAGAATAAAGAGTATATAAAAGGTATATATTGTTCATTAGCTACTCCTATTTGTGATTTTACCATTGAATGTACACTTGCATATGAACTTTCTAAAGGTAAAGATCAATATGAAGGAACTAATTTATTTTCATTATTACCTAAGATATGTAGGCTAAGTACTAAAAATAGTACAAGAATAGAATATAGACCTAAATTAGTTAAAGATATATTTAAATATCCTAATATAGGCGCACTGATGCTAATAAAATTAACAACTTCGAATTGTTCTAAAGGAGAACTTAATACTAAATTCATTGAAGAATATAACATTTTTCGGTTAAAATAAATAGAGAAAAGCTTAATCTTTCCTGAAACTATATAGAGTATAAGCAATAAATGGCTTAATTAAATAAGGAATAAACAGATATTCAATATAACAGTTATTTATATTAAATATAATCTTTTTATAAAGATTATAACTAAAAAGGGGGTTAATTTAAACATAACTAATTAAATTTTGTTTCCTAATTTTACAATATACATTCTAGTTACTTGTTGTAATGTAAATAAAGGTAAAATATATTTAGAAAATACAAAAATTAAAGCTAATAAAGTTAAGAATGAAAATGATAATTGATTTAAGAAATAGAATGGAATTAATTGTGGCATTTCTATTTAATTTTTATTTAATATACTCTAGCCCACAGGCAGAAGAGTTATTCTACATTCGATCCCTCAAAACTAAAGGAATAGAATGGTTACCATAACATCTAGATAATTTATTAAATTTATAGATAGTTATTTGATTTTATATATTAACTTATTCATTTTTGGTAAATTTGTAAACTAATATATATATCTGGTAAACAAGAACAATAAGTAATATGATTTTAACGAAACTTTAATTTTAATTATTTTTTAATAATACTTCTATTTGTGCTATAGAGTGAGAAGTTTAATATAGATTTTTACTTTTAAAGGTGATGGTAAAGTTTATTTAAACGAGCCCTACCAGAATCGAACTGGTATCAGCATGAGTGACGCTCATGTACTTTACCTTTTAAGCTAAGAGCCCGGAAAGATTAGACTAATTTTACTTTATATAGGTATACTAAGCAACTAACAGCTAATTATACTTTATAGATAAAACAGATTACTATATTGTAGCCGAATGAAGGAATCGAACCTTCGTTATACCGTCATGAGTGGTATGTTTTAACCAATTAAACTAATTTGGCTAGATTTTAATTAGATTAATATCTAATCTACTAGGCTAAAACAACATCAACAAAACCCCCCAAAACCACAAAGAATTTTGTGTGGTTACTATAAGTTTATAAGTTATAATATTTACCTCTTTTATTATGATTACATTTAATTCTTAAAAACTAAAACAAAACAATTTTTAAAAATTTTTTTAGTTATTCACTTAATATAAGTTAATAGTAGTTAAATATTTAAAGATAGTTATTAAATATTTGTTCTCAGCTAAACAGTCTATCAAGAACGAGGTGAATTGAACACCTATCTTAGATTTTGGAGATCCTTATACTAACCATTGTACGACGCCCTTTTAAGCTAGATATAATTATATGTAAATTATAAATACTTCATATATAAATTATATGAAAATAACCAAAATTTTAATTAAATTTTGGGTTGTTATAAATAATTAAGTAAATAAGTTATATGGGAACTATAAAACCAAACAGAAAATCCAATATTCTAAAAATCAAGGGCGAGGTGAATCGAACACCTATCTTAGATTTTGAAGATCCTTATACTAACCATTGTACGACGCCCTTTTAAGCTAGATATTTTTATATATTAATACATTTTTTTGGTTTTTAATTTTAGGTATTAAGAGGAGTCGAACCTCTGTAAGGAGCATTAACAGTGCTCTGCATGACCGCTATGCTATAATACCTCACTAATTTTAATTTAATTAATATTAATAATAATAGTCCTATATTATTTTTACTATTACTATTACTATAATAATACAGGTTAATATATCTGGTAGGCCAGATTCGAACTAGCGAACTCCTACTCCCAAAGTAGGCAACAAACCTCTTGTATTCTACCAGTTAAATATAAAACATCCAAAATTTATTTATTTATACCTCTATTCTATATTATTAGTATATTATAATAATATATATACATTTTTGTTCAGAATTCTTAATCCATATTTTGATATATAAAGTAAATATTAAGTATATTAGATTATTTAAGCTTGAGTGGATTTGAACCACTGACCTCTCCCTCATCAAGGAAGCATTCTACCACTGAATTACAAGCTTTAATATAGAATTTACTACTTTTAGTATGAATAAATATATTAAAAATAAACTAATATCCTTTACTAACTAGTAGTTTATTAGTTATAAGTTGATTAACAGAAATTTACAAATATATGATATAAATTAATAATTAAGGGGTTAATCTATTTATATATGAATTAATTATAATATAAACTAATTCTAATTGAAAAGTAAATTATTTTTATTTTAACTTTTAATTCAAAATTAATTAAAAATATATATAAGAATCTAATTAAAATAATGGTTAAATTAATTAATTGTAATACTAATTAAGATTGTACAGGTAGTACATTAAAGGCGTGGAATGGTGTAGGACTAGCTAAAGATCATTCTAATGATGAGTGTCCTTGTGCTTCGTTTTCAAATTCTGGACTTGAAGTGAAGAAAGCAGGTAAAGCTCAAGGATTATTAGTTTGTACTACAGGTCCATTTGCAAATAGATCATATATAATATAACCAAATAATACAGTAGCAACTACTGAAACTAATGAACCGAAACTAGATACGGCATTTCAAGTAGCAAATGCATCTGGATAGTCTGGTATTCTTCTAGGTAATCCACTTAGCAAAATTATTACTAACTAAATTGAATTGGTTCTAAACTAAATATTCGATTTCTATGTGGTTTAAGATCTGTAAGTCTTTTACTTAAAGTATCTTTTCCCATTTTAGAATTATTAGCTGTTAAAATGAAACTAGGAGATATTTCTAATAGTTCTTTACTTAAAGCATCGTATACAGATATTTTCTTTCTTAACTTAGTAAGTGTTTCTTCAGATTTTAATTTACCAAACCTTGGATTATTAATACCTTTTCTATCCTTAGTTTGTTGTGCTAAAAATTAAGAAGAATAATTAGGGCTAAAACTTATAGATTTATATTTTTTTAAGTTTTTACTAATCAATTTTTTAGTTTCAATTGAATGAGTTTTACTTCAAAATGGATTCAAATTACCGGATAGTTTTTGAGAAAGTATCTTTTTAGTTTTATTACTTAAGAGTGTACCTAATCTACTATTTATGATTAAATCTTTAGTTTCTGGAGTATGTTTAAAATTTAATGAAGATCCTGCTGTAGCATTAATATTTAAACTAGGTTTATAAAGATCTATATAAAATTGTTCTCTTGATAAATAAGTTCTTTTAATTTTAGGTATACGAAATGTTGAAGTATCTCCACATATTTCTAAAATCACTAAAGAAAAATTACTATGACCATATTTTAGAATAGATCTTGTAATTCGTCTTGGTTTAGATAAATAAGAAGTATAGAAATATCTAGATAAAATATGACTTAAATCTAAACCACTTCCTACATATTCTTCTCCTGTAATTTTATTATGCCATAAATATATTCCTGTTTTATTCTGAAATAAATGAATTATTTGATCCTTAGATATATAAGCATTTTAAAAAAATTGATAACCTTCCGCTATCACCTTTTTATCTAAGTACTTGGGAGTAAATTTATTTATTTTATTGTTTAAGGATATACTTACTATAAAGCAATTAAATATAGGAATATTAAATAATAATAGATTATTCATATTAAAAAAATAATTTAAATCAATTAGCTAATACAGAGTTAGTAATAATTTAGGAATATATAATTATATTATACAATATGTTAAATAGGATTACCTAATCTATCTAAATCTTAATTAGGAGTAATTATTTATATGTGTAATTATATACCAAGTATATTCTCTGAGATATTTTATTCAATCTGCTGATGACTTTAAATTAGATGTTTTTACTTTATACTTTAGTAGTAATCTAATAAACAGTTTCCCAGCATATATTGGTAAAGCTAATTAAAAATTAGGGCCTAATGGAATATTTAAATATTCACTGTTGACCTAAGAAGTGTTGAGGGAAGAAAGTTAAGTTACAATAATTCTAACTATTTCTAGCTAGATTGGACTATATCTTTAAGTTCTAAAAAAATTCAATCTTTCATCTAAAATTTCACTCGTTTAGTCTCTGAGGATCCTACTATATATTATAATATATATTTGGTTTCCTGATGAATTATCCATTGTTATATCTTAGAATTTAGGGCTATAAATTTAAGCTTTAGGTATTTCCATCATATAAAGTGATGTTTACAAATACTTTAGTATTTGGGGGCTAATATTTTTCTTCTCTTTTTAATTCATATTATATACTATTAGAATTATAGGGAAAATAATTTAAATTACTACATTTATTCTATAAAGTAATAGATGTAATATATCACTTCACACCTTTTATTAATACTGGTAAATTAGTATTAACATTACTGCTAATAGTAGAAAATCTGACTCTAAATTTAAGTCTAGCACTGTTTATAGAAGGGAAAGACACCTCTTCTCCATATTCACTTTTCATCTTAATAATTTTACCTCCAATACCGTATTGAGGAGATAAATTTCCCCTTTTTCCTTTATTATGATGTCCATACTCAGCGAAATGTTTTTTTAAGGATAAACTTGTTAAAGTTTTCTGTTCCTTGCTCACTTTAGAGTTAAATCTAGGGTGTAATTTTCCGGCGTGACTTATTTTAAGTCTTGCAATAGTTTCAGGAGAGTGTTTAAATCCTTGACTAGAACCTGCTAATTTTAATATATTATATTGAGGTCTATGAAAATCCATAAAATGCTGTTCTAGCCCTAAACTTACTTCTTCTAATTTATCACAATACTGTAAAATTAAATAGACAAAGTTATTTGGACCATATTTATTGATAGAATTGTATAACGGTAGGTTAATAGAATTAACATTACTCATATGAACTCTAAATCTTCTAGCTAAATTAACACTACTTCCCACATAACTATCTCCAGTTATTAAATTAAAAAACATATAGACACCAGCTTTATCCTTAGTACTTAGCAGTATGTTTACTCTATTTTTTGTAATATCTATAAACTTAGCCTCACATTGTATATTATTTAATTTTTCAAATGTGATTTTAATTTTACCTTTATTCGGATTAGGTAAGTTAGGATTAGGTAAAGCATTAAGTTTATTTTCTAAAGTGGTATCATCTATATCATTATTAAATTCATCTAAAAGCTTTTTATTTAAAAGATCTGATAGAGATATAGATTTAGTATAAAAGTTCCTAAATAAATTAAGTCACTTATTAACTGTTTGTAAAACCCCAACAAACAATGTTCAGAAGTGTACTTTTCCTAGGAATTCATTATACATTTTTCCTACAATTTTAGGTGCTCAGTAATAGAATCCACCAAATATAGCAAATACAGCACCCATACTTAATACGTAATGAAAGTGAGCTACCACGTAATACGTATCGTGTAATGCTACATCTAGACTAGCATTAGCTAGAACAACTCCAGTTAACCCACCGATTGTGAATAGAGCAATGAATCCTAATGCGAATATCATAGGTGTTGTATATCTTATACTTCCACCATAGCAAGTAGCTAGTCAACTGAAGATTTTAATTCCTGTTGGAACCGCAATTATCATTGTGGCTGCTGTGAAGTAAGCTCTTGTATCCACGTCTAATCCCACACTAAACATGTGATGTGATCACACAATGAATCCTAAGATTCCAATTGAGAACATCGCATAACAGCTAAAATTTAAAATGAGTTTATTTAAAAATACGTTTAGAATTCATATTAGAAATAAGAGTTTTGATGGCTTCAATATTATCTTTACCACCTATTTTAAACAACTCTACAGCTTGTTTAAAATCTAAATAATCTAAATATTTTATATTATACAAAGGATAACTATCGAAATGAGTAATAATGTTCTCAGAAATTTTAGAAAAATCCTGAATATAATAATCACAACGATTAAGATTAGATCTTATATTGACATTACCGCAACCAAAAAATTTGATTAATAAATTCATTAAATCTATATCTCGAGAATGCTGAGCTATATGAAATCTAAAATAAATTTGTTGAGTGCTTTTTCGAATACCAATAGAAAATCCACCATCACCAGCTGTAAATCCTGAAACTCAGTAAGGATTTAAATCTTTAGGTAGAACAACCCTAATTTTGTCTACAGGAACAATATTCGGAAATACGGTTAAAACCTTAGGTGACATACCTCTATTAATAGATGCATATAAGGATAGTATAGTATTAAAACCAGTGTCTGTAAGATGTTGTTTTTCATACATTAAATAAACTACTTTAGATCATAATAAAAAATCAGAAAGTTTTTGAGTTAATAAAGAATAATTTAAAAATTGCGGTATAATAACATTAATTAAATCATCAATTTTTGTGACTTTATAAACACATAAAAATGTATGCGACCTAGAGGATACAGATCCAACACCAAAAAATTGTTTTATTTTATATAAAATATCAATATCCTTAGTATGCAGATTAATTTAAAAACTGACTTTAACTCTCCAACTAGAATTAGTTCTTTTACTTAAAATTACCGTAAAACAACCTTCAGCATCTGAAAATCCAGTTAATCAATTTGGATCAAGTTTATTTGGTAATTTAACACTAAAACTATAAAACTTATTATTCCTTATATTATATTTAGCTAATTTATAATTAAACAATGATTCAAATCAATTATAACAAAACTCTATTTTAAATTAGAGCTGGACTTTATTTTATTCCTGAAAGGAATTTATTACATAAAGTCTCTGAGGCTAAATTGCCTGCTGATCTATCCTTATACTAGACTATTTTCTAGCAAAATATTTAATATTTTAACTTAATTAAAGTAATTAAATAGTTTAATAGTATAGTTCCAGCAATTAGTAAAATTATTTATTTAATTTTAGGGAAGGCCTATTAAACCATCCCAAGATAACCAAATATAGGTTTACCTGAGAATGTAGAAACAATATGACTAACCATTCCGAATCCTGGGATAATTAAAATATAAACTTCAGGGTGACCAAAAAATCAGAATAGGTGCTGATATAATATAGGGTCCCCACCTCCTGCAGGATCGTAGAAGCTAGTATTAAAATGTCTATCACTTAATAACATTGTAATTGCACCAGCTAGTACTGGAAGTGATAATAATAATAAAATAGCAGTTACAAATATAGCTCATACAAATAAAGGTAATTTATGTAATGTCATACCTGGAGCTCTCATGTTTAGTACGGTTGTGATAAAGTTTATAGCACCCAAAATTGAAGATATTCCTGATAGGTGAAGACTAAATATAGCTAAATCAACAGAACCACCTGAGTGTGATTGAATTCCGGATAGTGGAGGATAAACCGTTCAACCTGTACCGGCACCATTTTCTACTAAGGAAGATACTAGTAATAATATTAATGATGGAGGTAATAGTCAGAAACTGATATTGTTTAATCTAGGGAATGCCATATCAACTGCTCCTATTTGAACAGGTAATATATAGTTACCAAACCCTCCTACCATTGCTGGCATACTAATCTCCTTAAAATTTCTAATAAGGAAGGACTACCTCTTTACCCTAAACTCTAAAATTAACAGGGTATCTTGCGTATAGTCTCTGAGGATCCTACTCTGTAATATACGTAAGAAACAGTTATTTATTCCTACATTATATTATTTTGGTTTCCTGCTGATTGCCCAATTTCTATTATGTTACTGTATCCTACCTTTAAGTAGGTCTAGTCAATAGAACTCTAAGGGTGTTCCAGCATATAGCAAGAAAAAGGATTTATAGTATAAATCCTGGCCATGCCATTTTACCTAAAAGGCTAATTAATTAATAATGTTGTTGTATTTAGATATTATTATTTATAATTTTAAATTTTCATTGTTTTCGATATAAACCACTAGACTTATCTTCAAGGTATTTTCTAATGGTTCCTTTATCTCCCTTTAAATACCTAGAAGCTTCACCTATACTTGTGAAAGAACGAGTTAACTCAGGTTTAATTATATTTTCGGCTATTACGCTTTTACTTGCAGGCTGTTTAGGATTATATTGAACTCTAACAGATTCAATTAATGAAATTAAACGATTTGAACTTAGTATATTTTCATAAGGGTATTCAGATATAAAATCTAGAGTCAGATAAAATCTATTAAGATATAGATTTCCATTAGATATACAATTATCTAAAGATATGTGATGAATACCAATATTAGTATATAGCCATTGTTTTGAATCGGACACATATATCAATGATTTTGTGATAGTATCATATATATATATAGGTGTTCCTCTTAATTTACGTAATAGATCTCGTGCTTCTTGAGACATAGGGCTATGGTATCCGTTATAGCCGCCAGCTACTAAATCCACATTTAAACTTGGCGATAGAGTATCAATAAAATATTGTTCTAATTCAATCAGTTGTTCCCAAGTAGACCAAGATTCCATTATAAATAGAGTTAGTTTTACATTATTAAACCCATACTTATTAAAGTGTCGTAACACTTTACGATCTGATCTAGCTAAGATAGAAGGGAAAAAATAAGAACAAACTCTATTATACAGATTAATTGAACTTCCGATGTAAGCTATTTTTGTACCAATTATCTCAAAAAGATACACACCTTTAGCACCTTTAGCGCAATCAGCAATCTTTAACCGATTGTTATATGGATCTAGTATTTCAATCTTTTGATAAGGATGATTTAATCCCTTACGAGGTGTTATATTAGAACTAATAGATTTAGAATGTTTATTTTCAATAATCTTATTATAATAAAAATTTATACTTAATAGAAAAAAATATTTGACTCAATGACTAATATTTAAATAAATAACATATCAGAACTTATTATTAATTACCGTATTAAATGTGCAAATTAAGTTGACCATAAAGAATATCATTACAATTGCATGTGCAGTGATGATTACATTAAATAATTGGTGATCTCCTTGTAAATATTGTACACCCGGAGCAGCTAATTCTAGTCTAATTAAAACTGAGAAAGCTGTACCAATCATCGTAGTTAAAATATTATTAAATTAGTTAATCGCTGCGGTTTTTGGTTTTTAACTTAATAATAATTTATTGGGATTATATTTTATACTTCTTTTTTACTTGTTGAATATTTATTATAAATATGCACCTACTGGTACAACTGGCTTAACCTTAGTTTATTTTAATTTATCTTTATCTTTCCTAAAAAATAATTCAGATGTTTCCAATTAAAGTATGTTCTATTCCTATTCATTTTGTCTTTCAATTATGGAATTTTATTTAGACCTTTATTATCAGATTTAATAGGATGTTCTGTATTTTTAATAATTAAGTGAGTCTCACTCCAGCATAAGAAATATAAATATTTATAACTAAATAATGGAAAAATAGAAAAATATTTCACTACTTCAGCCGATCTAGTTGTACTTATATTTCTATCTCTCCAAGTAGATTTTTATCCAAACGGTCGTATATAGCAAGTTTTACAATACTAACACTTGCTATAAATAGATTAGAGATTGATTCCATTATTGATTTGTAGCCATCAAAAAGATCCATTTCTAATCTACTTTGACAAATTTCGTAAGTTGTAGAGACATGAAAATAGCTTTTACCTGCTGTTGTATCAGGAGTAGTAAATCTAATTTGAAATGAGGAATCATCTTCATAGAATACAGCTAACCAGCTATTGCTATATAAGGGGCTATTATCTAAAGGTAGTTTTCTATCTGTTTTATTAGCAATTTTAGAGTGAGGCATATTACTGTATACCCATTTAATTAATTTATGTCATCTAACAATTTTAGGTGTTATAAATTTACCAATAATAAAAATAAGTAAATCTATTATACCCTCTTTATTTTTTAATTACTAAATTGATGGCATTACTACTATTACTATTTTTAATACTACCAGAACCTAATATAGATAGAAAATTTTTAAGATAAAGGTTTATCTTTTGTTGTAAAGTTGATACTAATTGTAGGTTTTACTATCCAAAGAAGGAATTATAATAGTTCCGTTAGATTATATTAAACCTACCAAGTAATAGTATAATTGACCTTTTAAGTTAATTTGCTTTGGAGTATTAGCACTTAACTCTCTAAAGCTTTTTATTAAAGTTTGTATTTTTATACTTTGAATGACTTTCACTATTTAGGTAGGATAATAACTGAATCAGATAGAAATTAAACAAACATATAAATAATAGTCCTAAAAAGCAAGTACCTATTTATCTTTTTAATAACAAAGATAAAACCCTTAAAATTAGGAGTCTCGTTACGTTAAAATTTTAAATTCTTTTAAAACTAAAAAAAGAAGTATTCTTGCGTATAATCTCTAAGTTTATTATTAACTGCTGGTTTTCTTAAAATATCTATTATTAAATTTTTAACTTTCTTTTATATTCGAAGGTACGATAAAATATAAGTATATAATAACTATTAAGGCATTCCAGCAAATAGCAAGATTTAGATCAGGCATGATCAGCATACCAGCAAATACCGCAAAAATTAGATATAAAGTTCCAATATCTTTGGCATTTGTAGAGAATAATCATCTCGTCATACTTATTAAAATAAGTATGACTTACACCACTCCTATATTCATTACTAAACATTCAAAATTGAGTTTATATTATATTATAATGTTTCTTATTTATAATATATATATATAGATATATATAAGATATTTCATATGTAAGTAAAATACCTAAACTTATATTGAATATAAATTCAAATATGTCATCGGCATATAGAAAAATACATATTATATAATATATGATTATATTATTATATAATATAAACCTATAATAGATTGGTGTAGAATACTACGGAATAGAGGTGAGTCGAACACCTAAGGGTTTATAGCCCAGACAATTAGCAATCATCTTCTCTTACCAATGAACTATTCCCAATCAAAATATTCGCATATAATATATAGTATGTAGTACATAGTGTATACTATATGGCATATAGTATATTAATACTTCAATCATCATTAAAATAGTAAAAGGTTAAAGTATAAAAGTTTAAATATAAATATTTATTAAAATATAATATGTGTTTAAACTAATGAAAACAAGTGGAATCGAACCACTGACTTTCTCCTTAAAAGGGAGACACTCTAGCCAACCGAGTTCTGTTTCCAAATAATATGAATAAAATTAAATATATATATAATATCTGAGTCGACCAGACTCGAACTGGTATAATCCATTACCAAAAAATGGTGTTTTCCCACATTAAACTACAACTCATTATTATTGTAATTGATCTACTTTTAAGAAATAGAACTATAAAAATAAAATAAATAAAATATAATATATATAAATAAAGCTTATTAAGTCTTTAAATATAATAGATATATATTAAGTAAAAGATACTTAAAACTATAATATATATATATATATTTAGTTGAAACATAGATATAATATATAAAAGGGTAGTTTATATATAATCAATATAATTCATATATTACTATAATAATAAAAAATATATTTTTTAATTTATTATTAGTAACAGGTATTATTGTTCTCATTCTAGTAAGACTAGGATATCTTCAAGTAAATCTATTTGATCTATATACTATTATTTATTCTAATCTTTTAACTTTATTAATATTATCTTTTCTATTAATAACTTTAACTACATATATAGTATATATATTAATGAATTTTTGTTATAGAGTATATTGTACCTGTTGTTATATTAATGAATTAATAATTTATAGTATGTCTCAAGGTAATAAGGATTCAATGAAAATAAGTAATTATAACTTTATAAGATTAGACATTCTTATTACTTATATAATAAAAAATATATTTTTTATTATTATAGTACTCGGTATTTGATAAACAAGTTTAACTAAATTATTTAAGTAGTGAACAAATAATGTTAAGTTAATTATTATAATGTTAAATATTTTTTTCATAATATTTTAGATATTTTTTCCAAATATTTTTGAGATGAGTTTATACATATTATTATTATATATATTATATATATATTATTTTTTTTATTTTTATATATTATATATGATATATTATATCATATTTTTAAGGTTTAATAGGTATAAAACATATAAGATATATAATCCTAAATACTTAATACTTTAACTCATAATTAGTATTGAAATCAGATACAAATCAACAGTAATACATTTTACCACCATTATGGTATTAATTTATCCCGTTGTAATATAAATAACCAAAGGAAACCGTATATATAAAATAATACTATTACTATTACTATTACTATTACTATTATTATTATTTTAAAGATAAAATTTATCTAAAAATAATGAAAATTTTAATATTTTTATACAAAATAGCATAACAATTTCCTAATCCTTATAACTAATAAAAATGTAATTAACTTCTTATAAACATTGTACCATTTGATAAAGGTAAGAATGTATATAACGTTTAAATCACAATATAAAAAATTATTCAGATATTAGGATATATAGGTATGTAAATAAAAATAAAATATATATATTATATGTATTATATATATATATAATATATTATATATATTATAGTATAGTATACAAGACTAGACACTAAACTATTATAGTTTATCGGTTGGAGAATAATATTACCAATCGTAAATATTCAAACATTATTATTTATATAATATCAAATTATATTATATTATTAAATAATAATAATAATAAAGATATACCTAAATATTAACACGAAATTAAATCCTTAATTAGCTATACTAATTACACTTAGTGTAGCTAATATTTGGTTAACTTATCAAATATACATAGCCAATTGTCGAAATTCGGGAATGATCCAAAAATAATTTTTTACAAGAAAATCGTTTTACCAATTAAACTATTTCGACCAAATAATAAATAATTGATTATTTATAGAAAAATAAGATATAACCCTTACCAGAATCGAACTGGTGCCAGCCGCATGAAGAGCGATGGTACTACCATTATACTAAAGGGTCTAAGTATAACAATTTAGATATTTTTAGATTTAAAGCGTTATTAGGACTTGAACCTAAATCAACAGAACATGAGCCTATTATGCTACCACTTACACTATAACGCCTTTTATAAATTTATCATTATACACAAACATATCCACTTTTATTTATATATTTTTATAATATTATTAATAGTTTTATCTTAATTATAACTGAAAAGTTTAGGTTATTTGATTTTATCTCTTAAAAATCAATAATATTGATTCTTGCTATAAATTTATTATTTAAATCAATTTTACTATTATTTTTGGTCATTTATATCCTAATATTCTACAATATTACCTGACCATATCTAACCAATTATATTTTTATATATTAGAGTATTATTATCAGTTATAAGTTAATGAAATACTAATAAAGTCAAAAATTTAGGTATAAATAGAATATTATACTTGTAAAATCTATTAAAAATAGGGAATTATATAACTAATTTAAAGAAAGTAAAGTTAAAAATAATTACTATTGAAATTAAAAATATAAGAAATAATTAGGAAATATCCTAAAAAATTTTAATAAGAAATTTATAATAAAAATGAATGGGGTATATAATAAAGATAATAATGAATATATCATATATACTAATAATAATATTAACTAATAAATTTATAATTTATTATTTATTTTAACCCATATATCTAAAACTAAAATAGTTAAATTTAATTATATCCCTTGAATTTTAGTTTTATGAGCAGTAAATTTTAAGGCTCCAGAAGAAATTTCATATACAAAACCTACCGTTAGAATAGAGAAGAAAATTAAAACTATTCAGAAACCATAAGAACCTACTTGATATAATACAGCAGAGATAGGATAAATTAATAATATTTCCAGATCGAATACTAAGAATAGGATAGCAACTACATAGAATTGAATTGAAAAAGGTTGTCTAGTTTGTCCTTGAATTGAAAATTCTCCACATTCAAAAGGAGTTACTTTTTCTGAGTCAGGTCTATGCACTGCAAATAATAAGTTTAAACCTAATAAAATAAAAGATAAAACAGGTACAAATATAAATAATATAAATAATGAATTCATGTCTAACAAGTAAATATACTTAAAGCCAGAAGATGAGTACTATTTAATATAATTGAAGGATTTAGTATAAATAACATTATAGTCATTGTTAATACACTGATTGTCATACTATGTATATTTGTAACAGATATAGTTTTATTAGATTTATTGTTAAAATTTTCTACTTCTGTATTTAAGATATTTGAGTTATTTTTAGTATCTGTAATTGAAGTAGGGAAGTGAATTACCTTAATAATTTGTAAATAATAAGAAGCACTAATAACACTAACTAATATAGCTATAATACTTAAGAAGTAGTAACCACTATAGGTAGCAGAGTAAAGTACTTGCTGTTTTGCAAAGAATCCTACTAGAGGTGGAACACCCGCCATACTAAATAAACAAATTGCAAGACTTAAACTTAGAATAGGATTATTAATAAATTGTGCTTTTAATTCAGATATATATCTAATATCTAAATTACTTTGAATATTTAAAGGAGTATTAATACTTTGATTTTTCCAATATGTATTTAAACTATAACCAAATACTAAAATGATTAAAAATGTATTTAAATTAGTTAAAGAATATTGTAATATATAAAATATTAATGATTCAGTTGATTGTTCAGTATTAACAGCTAAAGCTAGTAATAAGAAACCAACATGAGATATTGTACTATAAGCTAATAATCTCTTTATTTTATATTGAGCTAAACCTACAACAGTACCAATGATTAAAGATAGTAAAGAAGAAAATAAGAATAAGTTTCTAAGAACATTCTCACCTTGAGTAATAATATTATCTTCACCTTTAATTAAAGATGCGAACGAATAAATATTATTAGTAATAGAAGATGTATCTGTATTTATAAATAAACCACTTTCTAATTTTAATAAGAATATAACAATGGCTATTTTTGGCATAATTGTTAATCAAGTAGTAATAATTGTAGGTACTTGATCATATACATCGGGTGCTCAATTATGGAAAGGTGCAGCAGCAATCTTAAATAAGAAACCTGAAACAATTAATATTAATCCTAATAGAAACCCTCTATGTCCAGATATATTAGAAATAGGATCTAATCCTATTGTAGAAGCTTCAGGTAATCAAATAGAAGGAACAGAGAATAAGCTATATAAAGCTTCTAAATTAGTTAAACCTGTATAAGCATAAATTAAACCAGCACCTAATAAAATAAAACAAGAAGATAAACCACCTAATAAAAAATATTTTAATCCTGCACTGGTTACAGATTCTGATTCTCTATATAATGAAGCTAATAAATATAAAGCAAACGATTGTAATTCAATACTTAAATACATTGAAACTAAATCATAGCTAGATATTAATAATACTCCACCTAAAGTAGTAAATAAAATAATTAGAGAAAATTCAGATAGAACAGGTGTAGTATATGTAACTGCTAGATGAAAGTTTTCACTTTTTTCTTTATTGGCTAATTTATTCTCATTTAATTCTATTTCATTTTCTATTTTTTGAATAAATGCTTTATTTTTCTCTGCTATTAATTTATTAATATAAGTGTTAGAATATCAAGGCATTAATATAAAAGCACCTATTATATATATAAATATTTCTAAACTTAAAGAAATATTACTTACTTGGAAATAACCACTAAATATACCTAAACCTGAACCTATATTGTCTAGATATAACATATTAAATGATAACATTGCCGCATAAATTAACATAATAGAAGTGATTCGAGAAAATAAGATTGGAGTTATTTTTGATTGTTGAGTATTTTGTAAACCTATAGCTACAATTAAAGTAAGAATAGTTATAATTACCATTACTAGCTCTAAATTTGAACAAATTTTACATATTCTATATAAGAATCAATTTTTATAATATAGAGCTAAATTTTTTATTTAAAAATTTAATTTATGTAATCTATTTTGTTTAACTAAATTCTTAATAAACTAATGGGACTGTGATGCTATAGTAGTATAAAAATACTGTAACCCACCCACAAAATAATTTTTGTTGTTTTGGTTTGTAGTTAGAAAACCTTTAAGACAAATTTTGTATAATTTATTCTTATATGATTGATTTGACACTATTTCATTGATGTAATCTTTTACTTTTACTATAAAAAATTATTCAAAGAAGAAAATTAACCAAAATTTTTAGAATAAATAACTGAATTTAAATCTAAATATCAATAGATTAGGTATAGGTTTCATATATTTCAAATTTTTGATATATTTAATTTATATCATATATTTAATATATTATTATAAATATATTAGTTTTAAACAAACTACAGTGTTATATACTAATAATTTTTTAAATATTTTTAATTACTGTGAAATTACCACGAATCATTTCGTTTTCTATACAGAATGTATATGTAGATATACCTTAATTAACCTTGAACCTTCCAAAATTCTATATAATATATAAATATATATTCATCCATTCCTTTCTTATTGATTTTTAACAGGAAAAGAAAAAATTAGAATTTCAGCTGTAGATTTCTTAACTAATACATTTTAATATAGCTAATATAGCTAATATAGCTAATAAGTAGAAAGTAGGAACTAGGGATAAATAGTAATATAGTAATATAGTAATATAGTAATATAGTAATATAGTAATATAGTAGTATAGTAACCTAATTCTGTACTTAAAAAAGTAATGTGATAATTCCACTTATTCTAATTAGAAAGATAAATAAAAATAGTATAGGGCAGAGTTCCAGATTCGAACTGGAATCTAGCATCGCCACAGGATGTAGTTTTACCAATTAAACTAATTCTACCTAAATATTGTAAATAAGAACTTATTTAACTCTTATTATAAAATACGCTACTTATATAAATAGTAAAGGGGAGTAAGTAAAATACTCATTCATTAAATATTTAACTACGCTCCAACTCGTTTAATCAGACTTTGCCAAAATTTTTTGGTAACTGAGTCAAAGTAATAATAACTAATAAGTTATAAATATTTATGAATTGCGTACTAGATTTTAACTAATTAGAATCAACATATTTAGTATTTAAAATAAATAAAGATGAAATAAAAATTATAATAAGTCTCATTTCAGTAAGATTACTATTATTTAGTAATTGATCATAGCTTAATAAAGTACTGTTGAATATAAAAGGATAGAATAATATAAATAGAATACTAATTAAACCTAATACAATATACAATGCATAACTTGTAACTATTCCTGTATCTAATCGACTAATATTAGCAGCTGTATTCATTAACAAATTAGATATACCAAAAGGTCCTACTAATTCTATAATACCTCTATCTAAAACTTTAGAAACTGTATATCCTAATTTTAGACCAGCACCTATAATATATTTATTGTATACCACATCTAATAAGTATTTACCATTTAAGAAAGTATATAATCTTCTTCCGAAACTTCTTCTAAGATTTAATATTGAATTAGTTAATGAAGAAGGTGAGTCAGTTAAATCAATTAGTACATTCGGTATATAGTTATATAAAATAATAGCACTAATAGCTGCAAATATACTTCCAATAGTTGGTAATAATTTCAGTAGTAAAGGTAAAGAGAATTCAGCTTCTACTAAAGTAATATTAGTAGGATGTGTAAATATACTATTACCAAAGAAATCTGTACCTATACCAACAAATAAGTCAGAAAATACAAAACCAAAGAATATACTAAATAAACTTAATATAGTTAAAGGTATAACTACTGATAAACTAGCTTCATGTGAATGTAAGTAATCATTTTTAGGTGCATTAGGATAACTTCAGAATACTAGGGAAATTAATCTAAAAGAATAGAATGCTGTAAATATAGCAGTTAAAGTACCTAATCAATAAGCTATTTGACCACTAAATTGGTATTGAGCATAAGCTAATTCAATGATTAAATCCTTCGAGTAGAATCCAGTCATTCAAGGTAAAGCCATTAAAGATATAGAACCTATTAAAATAGCTGTATATGTAAATGGTAAGAATTTTTGTAAACCACCTAATTTTCTAATATCTTGTTGATCAGCCATTGAATGGATAACAGCACCAGCAGCCAAGAATAGTAAAGCTTTAAAGAAAGCGTGATTTACCATGTGGAATAAAGCTACATTATATTGACTTAATCCTATGGCCATAAACATATACCCTAATTGAGATACAGTACTAAAGGCAATAATTCTCTTCATATCGTTTTGTAATAGACCAGTTGATGCTGCAAAGAATGAAGTTAAAGCACCTAATCAAATGATAAATAATAGAGCGTTTGGAGAGTATTCTAATAATGGAGATGATCGTACTAATAAATAAATTCCGGCTGTAACTAGTGTAGCAGCATGAAGTAAAGCAGAAACTGGTGTTGGACCCTCCATCGATCAAGGTAATCAGGTTGTACCTAATTGAGCTGATTTAGCTACAGCTCCACCTAGTAGTAAGAAAGAAATAATAGTTAATGAAATTTCATTCATATAGGGTACTAAACTGAATATGGTTGAATAATCTAAATTACCAAATACTCAAAATATACTAAATAGGCCTAAACTAAATAAAGCATCACCCACTCGATTTTGTGTTAAAGCTAATATACCGCTCTTATTAGCAGCTATTCTAGTATACCAGAAATTAATTAATAGATAAGATACTACTCCGATACCTTCTCAACCTAAGAATAATACTAAATAATTTTCTCCAGTTACTAATACAATCATGAAGAAAGTGAATAGTGATAAATAAGAAAAAAATCTTTGATTGTGAGGATCTTCTGCCATATAATTAGTTGAATATAGGTGTACTAAAGTTGAAATAAATAATACAGGTATTAGCATAGAAACTGTTAAACTATCAAATAAAAAACCTCAGGAAATATTCAGAAATTCTGAATTTACTCAGCTAGTTATATGAATTGACACAGGGCTGTCACATACACCAACTTCATAAAAAGCTATTATAGATAAAATAGAGGTAATTATTAAACAAGTTATAGTAATAATGTGACTTCCAGTAACACCTATCTTTCTACCTAGTAGGCCTGAAATAACTGAACCTAATAAAGGTAACATTAGAATACTTAAATACATTAAGTTCTTAGTGAAATATTTCCTCTTAATCTATAATAAGCTACAAGAATACTTAAACCAATAACAGATTCAGCACCAGCAATTGAAATTATGTAAACACTAAATGTTTGACCTACACTATCATTGAAACTGTATGAACTAATTAGTATTAATAATGTTACAGCTAGTAGCATTATTTCTATACTTATTATCATTAATATTATATTTTTTCTATTTAGTACAAAACCTAGTATACCAATTAAAAATAGTAATAGAGATAAATTCATAATATATTGTTGTAAAAATCCTTAGGGAACCGGGAAAATATTGATGTATATAATTATATAAGAAAGGGGATTAACTAAATAACCCTTCCTATATCTTATATAATTTAGTTTAACCTATAGTAGTTAATAAGTTATTATAATCATATAAAGGTGGTGGGGTTATATAAACATATGAATAAACTACCTATTCAAGGGATAGGTTGCTATGAGATAATATCCTTTAGATATTACAGATAATATATAGTTAAACCTATACAAATATATTCAAATACTAATTTTTTATTAAAGTTCAGATAATTCAGATAAACTCTATTATATTTATTATTTAAATATTTTAATAATTTCTCCCTAATTTTAAAAATAATATAGGGTATATCAAAAATAGTTAGAATTTGATAAAATAATAAATGAATTATTACATTAAAAAAATATAACATTGTAAGCTAGTTTAAAATATAGAATACTAATAAGTCTTAGGATTTAATCCCAAAATTGAGATAATTTCATATATAGTAGCACTATAAAATAGAGTTAATAGTAATAGTGTTATTTTTAATATTCATTCTTTCATTAAGAATGAAAATAAATATTAAACTTGATCTAATCAAACTAAGAAGTTTTCAGCTTCTACACCTTGAACTACACAAGGCATAAATCCATGATAAGTACCACATATTTCTGAGCATTGCCCATAGAATGTACCTACTCGTTTAATAATTACAGAAGTTTGATTTAATCGACCAGGCACTGCATCAATTTTTAAACCTAATGCTGGAACAGCAAAGTCGTGGATAACATCAGTACCAGTTACAATAAATCTGATGTGAGTATCAACAGGGACTACTACTCTGTTGTCTACATCTAATAGTCTAAATTGACCAACTTCTAAATCACTTTCAGGAATCATATATGAATCAAATGAGATAGCATCTCCATCTTCTTTAATAAAGTCAGAATATTCGTAAGATCAATATCATTGATTTCCTGCTACTTTAACCGTCATTGCTGGTGATATTACTTCATCTAACATATATAATAATTTAAATGAAGGGAACGCAATGGCAATTAAGATGAAAGCAGGTGTAATAGTTCAAATTAATTCTATTAGTGTACCGTGAGTAGCATATTTATATGTAATAGGATTATTTTTAACGTTGAAATTTAATATTACAGAACCTAACATTCAGAATACACCAACAGAAATTAATACTAAATAGAAGAAGATAGAGTCGTGCAGATCCACTATTCCTGACAATCCAGGACTAGCACCATCTTGGAATCCTAATTGTAATGGTTCTGGAACATCATTAAAAATAGGATTAGCAATAATATTAAATATTCAATTGAACATTTTTATAGTCTATTTTATACTGTCCTATATATAAATATTATATATGTATATATATTATATTATTATTAATTTAGATGATTAATCATCTCTTTCCTAGAACCTAAACCAAGAATAGTAGTTATTAGTTCTAAGAGCAAAGACAGTTCCTAAACTGTTTCTTCTATAAACTTTGTTATTTATAATTTTATTTATAATTTTATAAAACAATATATTCTAAAAATAATCTATAACTTCCATTTATTGAACTAATTACTATATTCATTTGGTATAAAATTATTAGTATAGTGTTATACTATATAACTATTTTATAACTTAAATTGCTATATATTTTAACGTAAGTATGTAATTATGTTGCAAATAAAATTAAGATATTGTAATAAATATACTAAATAACATTATAGAATTTAAGAGGTAGAGTAATCGAAACTCTGTCTGTAAAGTGTAAATTTACTGCTAAACCACTCAGCTAACCTCCTGGATATAAAACTAAATATGTAATAATCACTAATATATGTAAAATATATAATATTGCAACTTAATTGCTCTAATGGTATGCTGAAAAAATATGAATAAAATTATTATTAATGAAATGTAATATAATAATATTAATATAATAACAATAATATATATGAATTAAAAAAGGGGGATATATTATTAAGTTCTAGCAATAATTAAAATAAAAGCAAATTTAAATACTGATAATCTAAAACAGTTCCTACTAGCCCAAACTTCAAATCCTAAAACAGGATTAAACGAGAGGGAGAGATACTATTATATATCAAAAATTAAAGTGGATATAAAAAATATAATACAGCCTCACCTTCCAGTAAGGCTACCATGCTATGACTTATCGAATGTCACTCACAATAACTGGACCCAGTTACCAGCATCTTTATTAATTAATCAATTGACTTTGGCAGCACAATAATTTAAAAAAATAAATCAAAAATAGTGATCCCATTTTTATTCTAAATTTTGAATTCTAGGCATATCACTGATTAATTAAGAATAATGAACTGACTACCATTTCTTCCTTATTGAAAAGCTTCTCCCGATTGACAGACAGTTAGTTCATCCTAAATTAAAACTTCACCGTTGCGTTAGTGATCAACGATTACTCGAAATTCCTGCTTCATGCTGCCGAGTTCCAGGCAACAATCTGTCAAAATTTAAATAGTCAGTTTTTTGTGATTAGCTCCTCTGTATCCCTAATCTGATTATTCTAAAAATATAAATGATACCATAAAATAAAAGAAAGGGTTAGTATCGCATCACTTTGTTCTGAGCTTTTGCAGCACGTCTATAGCCCACTTCATTCGGGTCATAAGGACTTGTCTTAGCCCCAAAAAGATTCTTTATATCAAAAAATCACTATTAAACCTAAATTAATAGTAGGGATTGCGTTCGTTAGTGGAATTAACCTCACATCTCATGACACGAACTGACGACAGCCATGCAACACCTGTAATATAATAAAAACTTATAACATAAGACATAAGTTATTTATCCCAAACCCGAAGGTTTAGACCTTAGTATTAAGGTTAATATTCAAGAAGTGGTAAGATTCTACGCGGGTTAGCGAATTAAATAACATGCTTCACTTCGTTTGCTTTAGGACCGACTAATTTTTTTGTTTTCACTTTTGCAAGTATACTGGCAAGGCGGAATGGTTATCGTATTCACTTCGACACTTACTGTTATAGTAAATATCTTCCATTCATCGTTTACAGTTAGGGGTAATAGGGTCTCTAATCCTAGTTCCTGTCCTAACTTTCGTGTCTCAGCGTCAATCTTTATTGGAAAATGGCCTTCGCAATTAGGATTCCACTCAGGATCTAAGGATATCAGCCCTCCTCTAAGTATTTTATTAACCTCTATAAGATTCTAGCCTATTCATAAATAAGCCGCCTACAAACCCTTTATGCCCATTCAAGATGATTAACGTTCGCGTCTCTGGTATTACCGAGTCTTCTGGCACCAGAATTTGGACGACACTATTAGTTAGATTCGTATTTAATCTTAGAAATAATGAATTTATAAGATTCCTATCCTTAGATTTTTAATCTTTCAGTTAGCTCGTTCACTCTTGCGAGCATTGACAAATATTCTCGGCTGCTGGTAGTTTTAAACTACTAGGGTAGATTTCATACCCAATGTGGCCATGGTCTCTTACAAGATTGGCTATTGATCGTTGGCTTGGTAGGCCTTTAACCCCACCAACTACCTAGTCAAGTTAAATTAAAATCCAATAGCGAGAATTATCTCTTTGTTTATATCCTATTTACGAATACTAAAGGGTATCTAATTTAATATTACTCACCTCTACACCTTTTAACTTAAATCTTCTATTTGACCTATAAATTTATAAATTTGTAAATCTATAAATCTGTAAATCACCCTATTCTAGTGCCAATAGACTGAGGGTGTGGTTTTCATAGAATAGTTTATTAAAATGATTTGCATGCCTTAAACTACTGAATAACGTTCAATCGGAACCAAAATTAAATTCTTCTGTAATATTCAATACAGGCTAGCTGTATCTTATAATATTCATAAATATCCTATTTTTAATTTTTAGGATTATATGATTTTTCTGTTTATGTCTCTTTTATAAATATATACATATATATTTATATATATTCCTACAATCTTATAAATAGTGAACAATTTAAACAATTATTTTTTCAATATCCTTTACGTGCAAAACCTAATTTTAGTTTGAGTTTTAGTCAAACATTTATGCCTACTCAGATTTATAATATAAAATAAAATTTAAATATTGTCCTCAATAAGGAATACTTATATAAAGATGAACCGAAAAAATTCCTCACCTCCTCTAATAAGAAGTAGACCCCTTTTCTCAGTGAAAGTCTTCTTCATAAGGGTATGTATAAAGATTGTAAATAAAGAGGGTATACATCTCTCAGTAGTTGTAGCAGCAGCGACAACTGTATTACTGGCAATTGTACCAGCACTAGAAACTACAGCATCTCCAATAACTTTAGCTGTATTATCTACTATACTTTTTTTTGTAATCTAAAATTATAATATTTATCATCTTTATTTATATTCACAACTGTATTTTTTTCTTTATCTATTTCTGATTATTATTTATTCACTAATGATACATTATTATATGATGTATTATTAATATTAGTATGAGTATTAGTATTAGTATGAATATTAGTATTATTATTTATATTAGAAATAATATCATCATTTGAACTACAATATACCTAATCACCAACTATATATCATATAACAAATAAAATTAAACAAATTATTGTATATATAACACATTTTTGTGCTCATCTTATGATAATTCTATCAGAATAATTAAAATTATCAAATATAAACAATCACACTAAAGCTGCAATAATAGAAGTAACATCATATGCAATTACTTCTGAATAGGGATTATATCCATAGATATACAAAAAATATAAAAGCTGAATACACAATAGCCAGACATTCTAATCAAATATCATATTCTCTCAAAAGGCTATGGTTGAAAACAGAATGGAGTTGTTTTAGATTGTTAAGGAACTTAAAACAATGCCAGGCATTGTTTATTAAATTAATAAATATATTTTTCATACCAATTCTTTTTCGGATTCGAACCGAAATCTGTTGTCTTAGAAGGACAATATTTTACCATTAAACTAAAAGAACTTAATATATTCATCTAATAGTTATAATTTTTATTATTACTATCCCACTTCCAATAAAATTGGGTGAAGTATCTTTGAAGGTTTGAGTAAAATTCATTTATACTTATACCATAATACAAATATATGAGATAATTATATAATAGATATAGTCTTTAATTAGTATTGAGATACATAAATAACTATCTAAATTTTAGAGTTAAGAGGGAATTGAACCCTAATTTATCAAATTTGCAATTTGACTACAGAACCATCTGTAAACTAAACTCTAATTAAATTATATTAAATTTAGATCTATTTAAATATTAATCATCATATCTCTTTTAGTGTTAACAAACTTAACCTCTCAGATTTTATACAAATAGTTTCTATTACCTGATTAAAGGTAAAATTTTTAGACTATATGGTATAACTTCCCTAAATTTTAATAAATTAAGATTTAACTATCTAATACTAGAATAATAAGAATAACAGTAATGAGTGTAAATTAAAATTTAAGTATTAATTAAGAATAATAGCAGAAATCTGTAAGAATCTAGCCAGTACCAATAATATCCAGAAGACATAAATATAAATTTATGATATTTAATAAATTAATTAATATACTTATATCCTAAGTCATAGATATACATACAAAATTTGAACTATTATTGCAACACCAACAACTATTCCTTAAACAAACCAAAAAATTTGGTTTGGTTTGGTTTGTTTGGTTTTCTTCATCTTTCTTATTTAACTCAGTAAAACTTATTATAAACTAAGTAGTTAATTATTTAGTTACATCATTAAATAAGAAAGAATTATAGTCACCTCTCCAAAATTGGTAAATCCAAAATTACGTGATGGGGGATTTCTATATAAAAATACCTTTAAATTTGTACCATATATTAAGATATTTGAAAAAAGGACGGAACTAGGTTAGAATCTCCTTTTTAACTTTATAATAAGTAAGTAAATGACTTAGATATCAAATAAATATATATTCAATGAAAAATAAAGTTATAAAAACTGTAATAAATAAAAAATTTAAAATATATTTAAATATAGAGAAGGATATGTAAGATTAAAAAAGTTAAAAATTAACTAATTTTACCGTGACTCAACCAAATTCTAATACTGAAAGCACCTTTTTTATTTTTATGAGTAAATGTGGATGATTCAACAATATTATACTTATTTTCAGAGATACCACCCTTATAAGCTGTTTTAACTGTTCGTTTAGGTACAACCTTTTGTTTAGCTAATCTACCTGAAATTTTTAATTTCATACCCGTTAAATAAGTCCTTAGATCATTATTACAATGAATATAGTCATTAGAATCAGAAGATTTAGTCAAATCTTTATTATCCGATAATCTATAATTAAACAAATTTAGTTTAAATAAATCATCATCAGTCTTTTTAACTAAAATACTATTAGGAGTAATAGAACTAATACTATTTATAACTTTCTTATTAAAAATATAAGTTACAGGAGTTAATATTTTATATTTATTTAATAATAAATATTTAATTCTAGAATAAGAAAGGTTTTTACCATTTATTCCCACTAATTCAGATAATATTTTGCTCTCATGATAAGGATAATTTAATCTAACTAATTCTACTTCTACATGTGTTTGTAGTAAATGAGATAATAATAAACCTAAACTATTTAAATAATCAGTATTAAATAAACCATTATAACTGTTATATTTAACTCGGTTTATAAGTTTATTCGCTACTTTTTCAGCTTTGAATTTAATACTATTTATCTGTTTATTTTGTAATGTTAAAGGTAATGATGATTCAATTAAACTAGAATTATTTAAACTATTAGATCTTAAAGAATTAACAGAATTAAAATTTTTGAATAAATTAGATTTACTTAATCTATTTTTAATACTTCGTCTTAAAATATTAGAATAAATTTGTTGATATTTTTGGTTAATAAATTTTTGACTTACTACATCCTTTTTATAATAAAATATATGTATATTTAATTTTTTGGGTGTTACATTAATTACAGGTTCACTTATTAAACAACCGAAATGTTTAAAATATGCATTAAGTATAGTAGATAATTTCATTTTTAAACTTGTATATTTTAACTTATTTTGCATATTATAGTAGAATATCATATTTTTATCCTTTATAATTGAATTAGTTACCTTAAAGTCAGTACTACTTAGTTTTTGTATTAAGTTTTGAAGCAATAATCAAATTTACATTTAAACTCCTCTTTTCTTTACTCTTATCTAATATTCTACCCTCCTGTAATACAAAAGGATACCTAAAATGTTAGATACTAAGATTACATAGATAAGTTTTTGCGATATCGTATTAATTATTTACTTAAATTTACCCAAGTAAATATGTTATATATTACTATATATATTATTATATATACGCAACATAATTTCGTGATTATATAATTTATTTTTAGTGAGAGCAGAATAATTCAAAATAAGCTGAATTATTAAACTTATTTGAGTATTTAACTAGTTTTATAGTGAGTAATTTTTAATTTTTATTTATTTCGATACTTTTATTTGTATATTTTCTCTTTTCTCCTCTATTATATTAAATATTAAATTACAATTAAAATACAAAAAGTCAAAGTAAGTCAACTTTTTCATTACTTCATTAATAATTTTAAAGTTAAAGATTAAAAAAGTATACCTATATTAATATAAAATTAATAATTAACAAATAAATAATATATTATTAAATTTAAAATATCTTTATTTATTATTTGGTCAATATCGATATATAAATTTAATCTATATAAATTATATTAGGGGGTTAAATTAATAAGTTCAACCTAAATTAAGAACCTCATCAATATACAAGAACGAATAAGAATAATCAAACAACGTCAACAAAATGCCAGTAAAGTATAGCACTTTCATAACCTAAATGGTGATTATCTGTTAAATGATAGGCAAATATTCTTAATAGTCCTATTACAATAAATATTGTTCCTACTATAATATGCATACCGTGTAAACCAGTAGCAGCAAAGAAAACAGTTCCATAAACAGAATCAGCTATTGTAAATCCAGCTGTAGAATATTCTACATATTGTAGTCCTGTAAATATTAAAGCTAAAATTATAGTAAAGATACCTCCTATAATAGCACCAGATCTATTACCTTGTATTAAAGCATGGTGACTTCAAGTAATAAAAGCACCACTTGATAATAATACTAAAGTATTTAATAAAGGTATAGCAAAAGGATCTAAAGGAGTAATACCTAAAGGTGGTCAAGAACTTCCTATTTCAATAGTAGGTGCTAAACTTGAGTGTAAATAAGCTCAGAATACCGATAAAAAAGCAAAAACTTCACTTACAATAAATAAAGCCACACCTATAGTTAAACCTTTTTTAACTTCAAATGTGTGATGTCCTAGATAGGTACTTTCAGTAACTACATCTCTAAATCATAATGTCATACCTCCAGCTGTTAATAAGAAACCTAATGTTAATAATGTACCACCATTCGCAAATCCGTGCATATATAAAACAGCTGAAACTGTAAATGTAAATAATGAAAAACTTGTTAAGATTGGTCAAGGTGAAGGATCAACTAAATGGGAAGGGAAAACTTGATAATCCGTTCTTTTTACATCTAAATGTTTCATTTTTTTTAATTTAGTTTATCTTATGAAAGATAGGTGTCACACCTTTTTCTATCTATCTATTTATATCTATTGAACCTATAAATGAATTAGGTTACATTTAGTATACTTGTATACTAAAAATTTGTAATATAAAAAGATATTCAATATAAGTATTAGGTTATTTGAATATTCTTATATAAAAACTATTATAAATTAAATTTCTATAAGAATAGATTAACCAACTATAGGTTTATAAGGTTACAAGGAAAAGACTATTATACCGAACGGATACAATGAGATTCGAACTCATGAAACATTACTATGTTTAACCGTTTTCAAGACGGTCGTATTAAACCAAACTCTACCATATATCCTAAATTATTTAGAATGAATATTTTAGATTATATATATATATATAATCACTACATATCAAAGTTATATATAGATAAAATTGTATTAATAATAATAACCTAAAATATAATGTAATAATTAATTCATAGATTAATTAATATACCATAAGATATGGTTAATATTGAGAAATTATAGGATATTTAATTAAAATTTTAAAGAATTTAAGGCCGGCGGGAATTGAACCCACATAAGATCCATTATGAGCGAATTGCATTAACCAATTATGCTACAGCCTTTACCTTTATCATATTTAAAGTATCTAGAATATTACAGAATATATTATAAATAATATTAAATCTATAGTTCCCATATTAAGTTTGACTATAAAAGATAACAGTGGGAGTAAATTATAACTAGTCTAATAAAAATTAGGATGAAAAATATATCTAATTTATCTATTAGAAAGATAGATAAAAATTAGTATAAAATAGGTTAAAAGCTTATATGTTAAATAAGAATATTAGGGTGGATTGGAATTGAACCAATAATGATCGAAGATCAATTTTTTTACAGAAAACCCCTATTACCAATCAGGCACCACCCTATGTAGTATAATTATATATAAATACATTTCATATGAATATGTCATTCATTCATTTTTGACTTACTTCTTTTACTTATTTTAATAATAAATTATATTTTATTTATAATATTATAAACTAGATATAATATATAACAAATGTGTTGAATATTTGAATAGTTATTATATTACTATTCTATCACATTCTTAGATGATAATTTTATTTTTATCTGTTATCTTCCATACTGTTTCAATTATTTAAATTATTTAAATTATTACTATAATTTGTACTTATATTGTCTTCTTCTTCCCTTCCCATTACGGGAGTTCTTAAATTAATATTGGTACTATTATTTACCAATTCAAATTCTGTTCCTATAGTATTATTACTATACTCCGTACTATATAACTTTATATTATTAAATAAATTATTATAGTCCCTAATTGGAAGAGTATTTATTAATGACATTGTTCTATGTATGACATTAGCATACTGTACTAATATAACTAATATAAATAGTAATATTATATTAATTATAGAATATATTGTATACTTTTAAATTATAAGATAATTAATTAAATATATAATTAAAATTAATGAGTAGTCAATTTGTTTATTCATGATTATTGTTGTATATTTTATTTGTTAAAAAAAGGAGGCAAAATATTTTAAACTATACAACCTCCAAAGTACGGTATAGCCAATTTTTAGGTAAAGGGGTTAATATTATAAAAATATAATTAAATTGAAATCTTATTCAAAATAGAATATATACTTCTTTTCATTTGAAGGATATAATTGTTAGAGTTGCACATTAGTATAAAATTTTTGTATATTGTAAAATATATATTTAAATTAATTAAATCTATGTTTAAACCTAAAAATAATACTTACCTTGTTAAATAAGTATCCTAATATTAAATGTGAAATTGGAACTAAGTTTTCTATAGTGACAATAGCTATTAAACCTAAAACTCCCCCTAAAAAGGAGTTGCTAATTTAATTCCTTGCTGAATGAATTCATTGGTTTTCAGGATATCTCTGGCTTGATGTACATTAAGGATATCTTGTTTTACAACATTACCCATCTGTGAGGCAAATTCAGAATTTTGTTTCATTACATCATGAATATTTACCATTTTATTGGGATTATATAAAAAATCATGAAAATTTGTGATTCCATTTAACTCATATACTGAAGTAACAAATTATGGTCGTAAATGTTTAGCATGTTCAGGTAATATAGTATACATTTCTTGTAAATTTATAATGTGTGTAGTCATTGTTTCTCAATGTTCTTTAGCCAGATCCTCAGCATAGTTTAAATAATCTAAATATAAATAACCAAATTTACTCATCATATAAACAAAGTAAACAATTAGAAATACCATAATCATAAGTTTTCTATAAAAAAATACACTCAGAATAATTTTAGGTAATGTGATATAAACTCCTCATAGATTTAACCTAAATCTTGAATGAGATGTATCATATATATAACTAAATCCTTTATGAAATATTTCATACATATTAGGATAGTTATCTAAATTAAAGAATAATTTATAGGTATTTAGAATACCCATTTTAATAGTTAAAAATACATTTTTTGTTATCATTGTATATAAATATAAGTATTTAATATAAGTGCTAAATAAAAATGAGTTATTTTTTACAAATACTAACCTTAGTGAAGTGATAAATATTAATTTTAAGTAAAAGTTTTTTTTTCATTAATGAAAACTTTCACCCATATATGGATATGAATATGTATTATATAGATAGGTTGATTATATCATAAATTATATTATTAATTTATCTATATATTAATACAAATATATTGAATGTGATTATTACTAACAACATAATAAATATTATGAAAGTATTTCAATAAAAAGAATAGCTTTTTAATTTTCTCCTAATAAGGATATACCTGACTAATTTAGGATACTTTTCCTCTATTTTAAAATATTCTATTAATCGATCACCAGAATGAATACTAACCAAAGTAAATAAACAAAATAGAATAGTTATAGAAAAGCTTATATGGATAACCGCATATTTATGTTCATGAGATAATTGATCTATAAACATTTGGTATTTAGCCATAAATTCTTGAATGGTATCTAAATCAATAAGCCCAGTTGAAGATGATGAATTATCCCCCTTAACTGCTTCAATAATACTTTTTAAGGTTTGGTTTACTTCAACTAATCCATTTTTTAATTCACTATTAGCACTTGACATTTTATTTTCAATGTTAGTTTTATCTGCAACAGATACATTTTTATTTTGTAACTGCTCATTTAAGTTATGGATTTTGTCAACTGTACTTTGTACTTTGTCCATACTCCGCCTTCCTACTTCACCATAGGTTTCTATTTTACCTTTTTTACTTCATTAACAATATTTTTATCTGCTAATTCTTTAGTAGTATTAGTTAATTGTTCGTAACTATCAGATAAATTTTTAACAGCTGGATCTACTATTAGATCTTTTCTTAATCCTCTAATATAACTCTCTAGACTAATACAAGTCATTACAGTACCACCATAGGTTCCAAATTTTTGGAAAATTTCCCTAATTTTCAGAATAAATAATTATTTAGTAAGGAGCTATATCAAAAGCCACTAAAATACTTGGAACTAATGCGGTTAATGCAATAGCTATAGGTAATAGAGCAGTTCACATAAATAACATTAATTGATCATATCTTAATCTAGGTAGCGTAGCTCTAAATCATACGAAAAAGAAACAGAATATACCTGTTTTTAATCCTAATATTATACTTTGTAGATTTATTACCGTATCATTTACAAATAATTCAGGCATTAATCAACCACCCATAAATAAAATAGCTGATAAAGCACTCATAATTACTATAGAACAATATTCACCTAAAAAAAAGAATACGAAAATAATAGCACTGTGTTCAGTAAAGAATCCAGCAACTAGTTCAGATTCAGCTTCTGGTAGATCAAATGGAGTTCTATTAGTTTCAGCTAATATAGAAATAAAAAATAAAATAAAAATAGGAAGTAAAGGAATAATATATCAAACAGATTGTTGATTTTCTATAATAGCAGTAAAGTTAAAAGAACCCGCTAATAAAATTACTATTATAATAGCCGTACTTAAAATTAATTCGTATGAAATCATACTTGCCGTAGATCGTAGACTACCTAGGAAAGCATATTTAGAATTAGCTGATCACCCGGCAAATAATACTCCATATATACCTAAAGATGATAGTGCTACAGTATATAATAATCCCATAGAAAAATCAGATAAAGCTAAACCTTCACCAAATGGTATTACTCCTCAACCTAACAGACTGAACACTAAAGTTAAAATAGGAGCTAAATAGAATAATACTTTATTTGCTTGAGCTGGTACTATAGTTTCTTTAATAACTAATTTTAAAGCATCACTAAATGGTTGCAGAATACCATAAATACCTACTATGTTTGGTCCTACTCTTCGTTGCATAGCAGCTAATTGTTTTCGTTCAATAAGTGTCATAAAGGCTACAGCTAATAACATTGGAATTAGAACAACTAAAACTTCCAAGAAATTAAAAACAGTTTCTAACATAATTAAATTTTTACATCTGTATATTTGATATTTTTCTTATTTAAGAGGGTATCTCTTAAGTTTTGTTTATGTCTACTAACTCTTATCATAAGATTAAAAAGATACTTGTCATAATTATATAATTAGTATTTATACTATAAAATATAATCTAGCTGCTAGCATACATATAGAGTATATATTCTATATTATATATATATATATTTAATATTATATATTTATATAGATATCTATATTTATATATAGATAATATTAGGGAATATTTTTAATATATAGCAATCTTTAGCTTAATTCAAAATTAAATCAATATCTATTAAAATTATTAACTTACCATACACATCATCTTAATTTAAGGATAAAATAAAATTAAGGATATAATACATTTTTAATAAATATACGATATAATAAATTATTATTAGCTTATAAAATATCTAAAGGAATTCAAAAATAATCAAAGTTTTATAACTTTCTACACTTATACCTATATTTAAAGTATAAATGTATTACTAGGTATAAATATTTATACCTATACAAATAGAGTATTATATATTTATATATATTCATATTATATAAAGGGAGAAGGGGTTTATATAAAATGTTTATTTACATATTACAATTTATTATAAATATACACTCATATTAAGAATAATTATATTAGTATACTAATATAATGAATTCGTTAAATAATAATATGATTATATAATGAATTCATTAAATAATAATTCTAGTAATAGATTAAAAATAAATTATCTCATTTATTTATTATACATTGTATAATAATGTTGATACTGATAGAGCAATACTATCCAATATGATATTAGGGAAAATTCCTAAAACTAAAGTAGCAATAAGTAAAGGTAATAGTAACATAAATTCTCTTCTAGAAATATCATAAGTTACCGGTATATATTTACTATGTGATCCATAAGCAATTCTATTGTATAATCAAATAGAATAACAAGCAGAGAAGAATATACCAGTTGCTCCTAAAGCAGCTATAACCGGATTTCTTTGGAATACTCCTGCTAAAGATAAGAATTCACCAATAAAGTTAGCAGATAAAGGTGTACCCATATTGAATAATGTAAATAGGAAGAACATAATAGTAAATATAGGCATAGTTAAAACCATACCTCTATAATAGTTTACAGTTCTAGTGTGATATCGATGATATAAAACTCCACCTACTAAAATAAATAGAGCGGGACTTACAAAACCATGAGCTAAACTTAATAAAATAGCACCTTGAATACCTTGAATATTATTTGAGAATAAACCTAAAACTACTACAGCCATATGAGCTACAGAACTATAAGCTACCACACCTTTAATATCAGTTTGTCTAATAGTAGCTAACGAAGCATAAATTAAAGAAATAATAGCTATTGTTTGTACTAAAGGTGAAAAATAATTTGTAGCATCTGGTAATATTGAGATTAATATTCGTAAATAACCGTAAGTAGCTAACTTTAATATAACACCTGCCAATATTATACTTCCTCCTAAAGGAGCAGATGTGTGGGCAAAATTTAATCAAATGTGAAATGGGAACAAAGGAGTTTTAAAAGCGAAACTTATAAAGAAAGCCAATCATAATCATTTTTGACTATCCAAAGAAATTTCTTTTAAAGCTATTAATTGGAAATCAGTTGAACCATAATTAGTATATATTACCATTATAGCTAATAACATTCACAATGAACCTAATAATGTATATAAGAATAACATAAATGAAGCTCTTATTCTAGGTACACCAGCACCTCATATACCTATAATTAAGAATAGTGGTATTAATACACTTTCAAAGAATACATAAAAAACTAATAGATCTAGTACCACAAATACACCTATTTGTAAGGTTTCTAAAATTAAGAAGGAAATTAAATAATATTTGATTTTTGTCGTAATATCTTCTCAATTAGATAATATACATACTGGTGTTATAAAAGCAGTTAATAGTACAAAGTATATTGATATACCATCTATACCTACATAAAAATGGATAAATGGTAAAGAGATTTCTATATTTCCTATTTGATTATATAGACTTAATCCTGTATATTCTTCTATAAATTGATATTGAGTAGTACTTGGATCAAATTGTATTCAAAGAAATACTGCTACTATTAAGTTAACTATTGATGTAATTAAAGCTATTTGTTTCATTAGTTGTTTTCTATTTTCATTTTTTATTTTTAATGATTCTGGAGCACCAACTAATTCTCGAGAATCTAGTTCTTTTAAGGGAACTAAACATAAACTTCCTATTATAGGAATTAATAATAATAAAGTTATCATTTATTTATTATAAGGCCCCAAGGGTATGTATATATATATACAAATATTATTATATAGATGTATAATATAAAACTATTTAGATTAAAATCTAAATAGTTTGACTAACATTTTTCTATACCATCGTCAATAAAACTGTTTATATGTACTTATAATATATAGTAAATAAAAATATAAGGTTAAAATAAGATGATATTAGTAGTTAGCGAGATATGAATTATTACGATTATAACAAATAATAGAATTAAATATATATATATATATATTATATATTATATATTATAAATTTTATTATATCTAATATATTAAAATTTAACCTTAATTAAAAATTTTGTGAATATAAATAAAAAGTAAATTAATTTGATTACTATTATAAGATAATATATCGTGAAAATAATTAAGTATCTACTTATGTCACTATTTAAGGATAAACCTCAAGGTAACTTATTCCAAAGTTTATTTGTTAACTTTATAAGATTGTAATACAATTTACAATTATATTTAAGAAATATCACCTTTTAACGTTAATTAATTAGATAATAGCCTAATTTATAAATTTTAAAGATATAAGATATAAAAAATATATTCTGAAAAGTAACAGCACTTTGGCACTTTGAAATATATATGTCAATTTAATAATTATAAATTATAGTTTTATATAAGGATACGGATAATCAGAATCGAACTGATATTAACTACTTGGAAGGTAGAAGTCTTACCACTAAACGATACCCGTTGTAAAAAATTATTGACTAAAACCTTATTATTATTAATAATAGCTACATATTTGTATAATATAAAGAAGAATTAGAATATAAAGAATAATTTGAATTTCAACATCCTATGAGACTCGAACTCATAATCCTTTGCTTCGAAGGCAAATGCTTTAACCATTTTAGCTAAAGATGCTATAATATTTAATTAAGATTAATGGAAAAATAAATATATTATTATACTTTAATATTTAAGGTGGATTTAATCAAATATATTTACTTTTACTGATATTGATACTAACATTTATATTTATAGAAGATGACTGACAGTTGAAAATTATGAATATTTAAACTTAGTTCCATTTTTATATAATCATCATTTATTTAAATTTATCAAAATAGATTCCTAAATTTAAATGAATTATAAGTATTATAAAGAATAGTATCAGTTCTTTAAGTATACGAGTAAAGAGACTTGAACTCTTAAAATCTTAAGATCATCGTATCCTAAATACGACCTGGTTACCAATTTCAGCATACTCGCCTTTGTTTTACCCTCAAGGATTAAACTAAATTTACTACTACTAATAAAAAGGGGTAAGTATTTAAATATCTTATCCCTATAAAAATATATAACTATTTTTTTAATATTTATTATACTATAAAAAAATATAATATAATATAATATATTCAGGTATAAAATTATAAACTATAGGCAATTAATGTAAACTAGCAAGATCAGGAAACTAAAGCTACGAACAAAGAGACTCGAACTCTTACGGATTATATCCACTTTTGCTTAAGAAAAGACTGGCTACCAATTTCAGCATGTTCGCTTATCATACAAGCTACTGTTAATTAAAATATGTAAATATGTATATGAAACCAGAAAGTTATTAACAAATTAGTAATGCTAAGCTACCTCATTATCTTTAATATTTAAAGAGGCTAAAGACTTTCATCTCTTTCACATGCATCCTATATAATTTAAGAAATAATCTATTTCTTATTATATTTAAAAATAAAGCCTATGCTCCTCAATTTAAGCCTATTTCTAAACCTATAAATTTTTATAAGTCTATTTAAAGACCTAATATAAATCCTAAACTTAATACAAAAATATAAAGCTTTTACCCTAAAGTTTTTGTAGAGGAGACATTAAATAATTAAATATTTACCTTATCTTAAGGTATTCCTTAAAATTTGTATATAAATAAATAATTCTGTAATTTATCAGCTAAATATCAAATATTTTGTAGTCTCTAGGGAACGGTTTCGTGCTTAATATGCTTTCAGCTCTTATCCGTTATGTTTGTGGCTACCCAACGATGCCATACCTACTATTTTGTAAAAATTCCTTGTAACCTATAATAATTTCCTAATGTACTATTAAAGGAGCATGCTAGATTATTAACGCTCTATTTCATAATACGTTATTAGGCATTTTGCCATTATAAGGTATTACTCCATTATAAGGATTGTGCCCTTAATTAATAATACATTACCTCTCCTTTAAACTAATAACGTTACAACAATTGGTACACTATAGAAACACAGCCATCTGATCCTTTCGTACTGAGAGGCCATTCCCCTTTGACTTTTTTTCCTTATGGAAGATAGGATCCATACTGACTCACGTCGTATTAACAATATGTTATTATAAAGGCTCTTTATCCTTTACTTCAGTAATTCACATTACTGTTCAGACTATGTATTCATTAGTAGTTACTAATAATATAGGCTACTAATGCCGGATCTTCGTGTCAGGTTTATTGTTAGTGTTACTCACCTGTTAGTCGTTGAACCTTCATAACCTACAGAAAATTATATATAAATAAATTCTTACACTTAGTTATGCTTGGCTGCAAATTGACTAAATTAAATAGTTTTCTTTGCAATTTATCCGGTTTACATCTTAATTAAGATGGGGCTCAGAATATTTAAATCTAATTTTATTTATTAAAAAAGGGGGAAAATATCACATATAAACTATAAACCTATTCTATATAACATAGAAGAATGAAAATAAGGTATAATTGTTCTTCTAAGAAGATCTAAAATTTTAGCACCTATAGTTAAGATTCATTGATCTTTTCGATCATATAAAACTCCAGTATAAATACCTAAATTAATACTAATAGATTTGGCTAATGTTTTAACCTCCTCCTTATTAAAACTATTTGTATAAATACGTACTCTATTTCTACCTTTGTCAAAATTACCATCAGACATTATTAAATAAGATAAAACCACAGGATTCATCAAAACTTCCATATTGTCAGGAACAATTTTAACAAATTTGTCAGAATCCATATCCAGTTTATAGAACAGGTCAAAATATTGATTAAATATAGGTAAAGTTTTAGTTTTAAGTCTATAATTTATATAAACTTTGTCTTTATTCTTTATTTCAATACTTTTTACGGGATTATTCATATAAGGACTTAATAACTGTTCTATATATTTGGCATATAGCTTATAATTTGTTCCAAAACTCATTTCTAATCTAGTATTTGAAGTTTTAGAGGTTCTATATAATCCAGCATCTCCTAATAAAAGTCCAATTATAATTGAATCTAGTTCCTTAGATAATAAGTTTATAGTTGTATTAGTAGTATTACTACTGTAAAATGATTTTTGTGATTTGGTTCTCATAATTAAAAATAAAAAATTTGTCATAAATATTCTCTAAACGAACCCAACTCACGTACCCTTTTAATCGGCGAACAGCCGAACCCTTCCAAGCACCTACACCC